>Ga0308158_10000302_pt1 | contig 96261 bp, 84 predicted proteins | sample PhyBR2_FD_201038 | JGI IMG/M metagenome (GOLD analysis project Ga0308158, IMG submission 201038) | Phyllosphere microbial communities from UC Gill Tract Community Farm, Albany, California, United States - DLSLB.R2 | ecosystem: Host-associated > Plants > Phyllosphere > Unclassified | place: USA... | reverse complement strand
TGCCTATCAGGCTGATAGGCTCTTCCAATTTAGCCACGCCGGTGGTTGCCGTTACCCTCGCGGTTTCTCCAGAACATAAGAAGCGTGAGGGATTCACTATGAAAATCAGAACCTTATCAGGATATGCAGTCACTGCATTGGCCATCGGCATGTCTTTGTCGTCCGCATTTGCTGATACCTTGACCCGCGACAACGGCGCCGCCGTCGGCGATAACCAGAATTCACAGACCGCCGGACCCAACGGGCCGGCGTTGCTTCAGGACGTTCAGCTGTTGCAGAAACTGCAGCGCTTCGACCGCGAACGCATTCCAGAGCGCGTAGTGCATGCCCGTGGTACGGGTGTGCATGGCGAGTTCGTCGCTTCCAGCAACATCAGTGAGTTGACCAAGGCCAAGGTGTTCACGCCAGGCACCCATACTCCGGTGTTCGTGCGCTTCTCGTCGGTCGTCCACGGCAACCACTCGCCGGAAACCCTGCGCGACCCACGTGGTTTCGCGACCAAGTTCTATACGGCGGACGGCAACTGGGATCTGGTCGGCAATAACTTCCCGACCTTCTTCATTCGTGACGCCATCAAGTTTCCCGACATGGTGCACGCGTTCAAACCCGACCCGCGTACCAACCTCGACGACGATTCCCGTCGTTTCGACTTCTTCTCCCACGTGCCGGAAGCGACCCGTACGCTCACCCTGCTGTACTCCAACGAAGGCACGCCTGCAGGCTATCGCTTCATGGACGGCAATGGCGTGCACGCCTACAAGTTCGTCAACGCCAAAGGCGAAGTGCACTACGTGAAGTTTCACTGGAAGAGCCTGCAAGGGCTGAAGAATCTGGACCCGGAACAGGTCGTGCAAACCCAGGGCAAAGACTATGCGCACATGACCCATGACCTGGTCACCGCAATCAACAAGGGTGATTTCCCGAAGTGGGACTTGTATATCCAGGTGCTCAAACCTGAAGACTTGGCCAAGTTTGCATTCGACCCGCTCGACGCGACCAAGATCTGGCCTGACGTACCGGAGCAGAAGATCGGGCAGATGGTACTGAACAAGAACGTCGACAACTTCTTCCAGGAGACCGAACAGGTCGCCATGGCACCGTCCAACGTGGTGCCGGGGATCGAGCCGTCGGAAGACCGTCTCCTGCAGGGCCGTGTGTTCTCGTACGCTGATACCCAGATGTACCGCCTGGGCGCCAACGGCATGAGCCTGCCGATCAACCGTCCGCGCGTCGCCGTCAACAACGGCAACCAGGATGGCGCCTTGAACAGCGGACATACCACCGGGGGCGTGAACTACGAACCGAGCCGTCTTGCACCGCGCCCAAGTGACGACAGTGCGCGTTACAGCCAAACGGCTTTGAGCGGTACTACCCAGCAGGCGAAGATCCAGCGCGAGCAGAACTTCAAACAGGCGGGCGACTTGTACCGCTCCTATTCGCCCAAGGAGCAGCAGGACCTGATCAACAGCTTCGGCGGTTCCCTGGCTGACACTGATACCGAGAGCAAAAACATCATGCTGTCGTATCTGTACAAGGCCGATCCGGCCTACGGCACAGGCGTGACCAAAGTTGCCAATGGCGATTTGGAAAAGGTCAAACAGTTGGCCGCCAAGCTTCAGGACTGATGCATCCGATCACCGGCCGTCTCACAACGGTCGGTGATCTTCAGGAGCAAAACCTCATGCGATATTTCATTCCCTGGATCTGCTCGGCGATGATGCTTTCAACAGCTGCCTTGGCCGATGACACACCGCCCCCCGATACCCGCCAGCAACTTCGTGAACTGTACTTCGACGCCGCACGTACGGGCAGTACCGACCGTTTGGGCGCGTTCATCGAAGCGCATTATGACTTGGATACCCGCGACGAAAGCGGCTACACCGCGCTGATTCTGGCGGCTTATCACGGCCAGACGGCGGCTGTGGAGCAGTTGCTGGCGGCTGGGGCGAATCCGTGTAGCCAGGATAAGCGTGGGAACACTGCGCTGATGGGGGCCATCTTCAAGGGTGAAGTGAGCATCGCCCATCGATTGCTCAAGGCTGACTGTGCGACGGATGAACGAAACAACTCGGGGCAGACGGCGGCGATGTATGCGGCGCTGTTTCAGCGCAAAGATATTCTCGAGGCGTTGGCGGCGAAGGGGGCGGATCTGGATGCGCGGGATGATAGGGGGAATGATGCACGGTCGTTGGGGGAGGGGCGGTTTAGTTCGGCGCCGATACGCTGAGCTGTAGCGCTCGTTTAAGCTGAGCCACATACGCTGCAATCCACCGTCCGTAGAGGGATTTACTGCTTCAAGCTGTTATGGACTCGGAGTCATCCGTACGAATGAGTCCGCATGAGTCGTGTGAAGATGAAGCACTCCCAAGTCACAAGCATTTTGCCAAGGCGCTCTACGGCGTCTGGCGATATGTAAAAGATCTCGCCAAGCCGGTCGTTTGCCAACTGCGTGCTGGGCAGTCGCCGTAAATCTTGACACAAACTCGATAGGCAAACAGTTGCGACCCCCCTGATCTGTCAGTAAGTTTGACCTCCCCACACCAAGGATGGTGTGAAATCAAACCGCATCACTGCGTCGGCCAATTTACGCCTAACTCAATGGCGAAGCCTGCGCCCGATACTTTGACGTTCAGGGAGAACCGATCAATGTCCCAAGCTCCAGGCCCGCTGTGGTCCATCATCACCAATCGCTTCAAACTCGCTGGACTGTTGATGATCCTTTTACCTGTGTTGCTCGTCACTCTGGACAACACCATCCTCAACTTCGCTCTTCCCAAAATCGCAGTTGCCCTTGGCCCTTCGGCTGCCGAACAGCTATGGGTAATCGATGCCTACTCGCTGGTGCTGGCAGGCCTTTTGATCACCATGGGTACTCTGGGCGATCGCGTAGGCTACCGCCGCCTGCTGTGTGTGGGGTGCACAGGTTTCGCCATTATTTCGATTGCTATTGTGTTCTCTAGGCAGGCTTGGCACCTGATCGCAGGTCGCGCAGTTCTGGGGTTGTTCGGCGCAATGATTCTGCCTGCCACGCTTGCCCTGATCCGGACCGTCTTCAATGATCGGGAGGAGAGACGTCTCGCCGTGGCGGCTTGGGCAACCTGCCTGACATTGGGAGCGGCTGCCGGTCCACTGCTCGGCGGCGTGCTGCTCCAGTTCTTCAGTTGGCAGTCGGTGTTTCTGGTTGCAGTGCCGTTTCTGCTGCCGATGTTGCTGCTTTCACCCATGATCCCAGAGTCCCTAAGGCAGGCCGGGTTGTCGATCGATTATGTGAGCATCCTGCTGAGTCTAGGTGCCATGACAGGCGTGATGCTTTCGCTCAAGCATTTAGCCACGCTAGGAGTAGATGCCTATGCCGTTGTAGGTATGGTGGTAGGCCTTGGGACAGGCATCGCCTTTGTCCAACGCCAGAGGCGGCTGGAAGAGCCCTTGCTCGATCTGGAGTTGTTTGATTCGAGCATTTTCAGCGTGTCGATCACGGTCAATCTCGTCAGCCTGGGGGCGCTGATCGGGTTTCTCTTTTTCGCTACCCAACTGTTGCAACTGGTTCTGGGTCTATCGCCCATTGCTGCCAGCTTGATATTGGTGCCCGGTCAAGTCTGTGCCGTGGCCGCAGGACTCGCCATTGTGCCGATCGCGCAACGGGTGACGCCGAATGTGGTGATACCCGCTTGTTTGTATGTAGCGGCGGGGGCGTTTGCAGTCATGGCGTTGTTCACTGCGACCGCACTGATTGTGGGTGTGGCTTTTGTGTTGCTGAATGCCGCAGTTGCGGCAATTACCAGCGTTTCCAACGACCTTGTTCTAAGCGCCGTGCCGGCTGACAAGGCAGGCAGTGCGTCGTCTGTCAGTGAGACGGCGTATGAGGTCGGGGTGGTGTTGGGGACGAGCTTGGTGGGAGGCGCCGTGGCAGCATGGTATCGGTTGGATCTGGCGTTGCCCGAGGGGATTGAGGATGGGGCTATTGCAGCGACGTTGGGTGGTGCTCATTCACTTGCGCAGGATCTACCTGCTGAAGCAGGGGCGGTCCTGGCTGAGGCAGCGAATACTGCTTTCAGTGGAGGGGTAACAGTGGCCAGTGGTTTTGTGGCTGGATTGATCGTGTTATTTGCCTTGTATGCCCGTCGCGGATTGCGAAGGGCATGACTTCCCGAATCGGTTCCTGGGTTGGGTTACGATCTCGAATCAACAGCGGTATCAACTCTAGATCGTTCAAAGGCCGATAAGGCGTTTCTGCCTTATCGACTTTCCTAAATTCAATCCCAGCTCAAAGCCCCACCCGTCTGATACTCAATAACCCGCGTCTCGAAGAAGTTCTTCTCCTTCTTCAAGTCCATGATCTCGCTCATCCATGGGAACGGGTTCGTGGTGCCTGGGTACTCTTCCTTCAAGCCAATCTGCGACAAGCGACGGTTGGCGATGAACTTGAGGTAGTCCTCCATCATCGCTGCGTTCATGCCCAGTACGCCGCGAGGCATGGTGTCGCGGGCGTATTCGATTTCCAGCTGGGTGCCTTGCAGGATCATCTGCGAGGCTTCTTCCTTGAGTTCGGCGTCCCACAGGTGTGGGTTTTCGATCTTGATCTGGTTGATCACGTCGATGCCGAAGTTCAGGTGCATGGATTCGTCGCGCAGGATGTATTGGAACTGCTCGGCGACGCCGGTCATCTTGTTGCGGCGGCCCATGGAGAGGATCTGGGTGAAGCCGCAGTAGAAGAAGATGCCTTCGAGGACGCAGTAGTAGCCGATCAGGTTGCGCAGCAGCTCTTTGTCGGTTTCGACGGTGCCGGTGTTGAATTCCGGGTCGGAGATGGCGCGGGTGTACTTGAGGCCCCAGGCGGCTTTTTTAGCGACCGATGGGATCTCGTGGTACATGTTGAAGATTTCGCCTTCGTCCATGCCCAGGGACTCGATGCAGTACTGGTAGGCGTGGGTGTGGATCGCTTCTTCGAAGGCCTGGCGCAGGATGTACTGGCGGCACTCCGGGTTGGTGATCAGGCGGTACACGGCCAGGGCCAGGTTGTTGGCGACCAGGGAGTCGGCGGTGCTGAAGAAGCCCAGGTTGCGCATGACGATGCGGCGTTCGTCGTCGGTCAGGCCTTCCGGATTTTTCCAGAGGGCGATGTCGGCGTTCATGTTGACTTCTTGCGGCATCCAGTGGTTTGCGCAGCCGTCCAGGTACTTCTGCCAGGCCCAGTCGTACTTGAAGGGTACGAGTTGGTTGAGGTCGGCGCGGCAGTTGATCATGCGCTTCTCGTCGACGGCGACGCGGGCGGCTGAGCCTTCGAGCTCGGCCAGGCCTTCGGCGATGTCGAGTTTGTTCAGGGCGGCCTTGGCGCGGGCTACGGCGGCGGAGTCGCTGGCGTGGGCGGCGCGTGCTTCCTGGGCGGCGGCGCCGCCGGCGCTGTCGAGTTTGTCCATGGCAGCTTCGCTGGCGTGGCCGGCGTTTGCGCCTTTGGCGGGTTCGGCTGCGTCTTCTTTGTCGAATTCGTCCCAGCTCAGCATGGGGGAGGCTCCTGCTCGAGGCCGCTCGTGGCGGCTGATGAATTTGGAAATCTGATTGCCGGAGTCGCGTGGTGCAACCTGGCGTTACGTGCGTGTTGCGGCGCCGGGTCCAGGCTTTTTCAGCGTGGTGCCACAGCGTGGGCTATCAACGATCCGGTCGGAACGCGCTGAGGGACTCGCTTCGCGGTCGGGCTTCGGTCGATGGACTCGGGCCGGCTTCGATGTCGCGATGGGTCATGTCTCAGGTCCTTGAAGTGGGCGGCGATTATAGGGTTTTTTGCTTGCTCGTGTTCACGTGCGGACACAAAAAATCAGTCGAAACTCGTATTTCTCAGGTGTTTTGCGTCTACTGCCGGTATGTAGGCAGTAACAGCCGCAACCCCTCGAAAATCGCCTATGTGGTGGTTTTCGTAAGAAGTGGACACAGGATATAGGCTTGAGTTCGGCTTGGAAACCCGACTGGCTGTTCAGAAAATAGCCAGATTTTCCCATGGGTAGGCTCAAGTCCTTGCCCTGCCTGCCTTCCGCGAAATGCAACCCTTCAGGATTTTTTTGTGGTTCTGTGAAGGAGTCGATGAGCGGCAGAGAGGCGAGTGCGACGGTGTTTGTTCACCGCCCATTCGCCTGTTCCAGGCTTGACCGTTATTTACGGGCAGTGATCACCGCCCGCATCGGCGCGGGCAGGCCTTCGACGGTTTTGCTGTGGTCGTCCGGATCGAGGAAGTCACTCAGTGACTGGAACTTCATCCATTCGGTGCCGCGCTGCTCGGCCACGGTAGTGATGCTCACGTCCACGCACTTCACGTCGCTGAAGCCGGCGCGGCGCAGCCACAGTTCCAGGGCAGGCACGGAGGGGAGGAACCAGACGTTGCGCATCTGCGCGTAGCGGTCTTCGGGCACCAGGACCTGATGCACGTCGCCGGGGACGACCAGGGTTTCCAGGACCAGTTCGCCGCCTTTGACCAGGCAGTCCTTGAGCGCCAGCAGGTGCTCGATGGGAGAGCGGCGGTGGTAGAACACACCCATGGAAAACACCGTGTCGAAACCCTCGAGGCCGGCGGGCAGGTCTTCCAGGGCGAAGGGCAGGTGCCAGGCGGGCAGGTCGGGCAGGTAACGCTGCACCGCCTGGAACTGGCAGAAGAACAGCCAGTTGGGGTCGACGCCGATGACGCTGTCGGCACCGGCACCGAGCATGCGCCATTGGTAGTAGCCGTTGCCGCAGCCGACGTCGAGAACCCGCTTACCGCGCAGGTCGAGGTGCGGGGAGACGCGCTCCCATTTCCAGTCCGAGCGCCATTCGGTGTCGACATGGACGCCGAACAGGTCGAACGGGCCTTTGCGCCAGGGTGACAGGCCCATCAGGGCGGCGCGCATCTGGTCGTGGGTGGCGGCGTTGTCTGCGCAGTCCAGGCGCAAGCCGTTGACCAGGTCGATGTCGCAGGCGGTGACCGGGGGCAGGGCATCGAGGGCGCTCTGCCAGCGTTGCAGGTCGCCGTGACCTTTTTCCATCTTGGTGTCGAGCTGGGCTTGCAGGCCATTGGCCCAGTTGGCCAGTGGGGTGTTGGCCAGGCGGCGGACGAGTGGGGACAGGTCAATCATGGCAGGGCGATCATCGAGGCGAAGTTGAGGCATTGAAACCAGGGCACGACCTTGCTGAAGCCTGCAGCAAGCAGGCGATCGCGGTTTTCTTCGAGGCTGTCGGGTTTCATGACGTTTTCGATGGCGCTGCGTTTCTGCGCTATTTCCAGGTCGCTGTAGCCGTTGGCGCGTTTGAAGGCGATGTGCAGGTCGGTGAGCAGGTCGTGTTGTTGGTCGTCTTCGAAGCGCAGCTTTTCCGAGAGGATCAGTGCGCCGCCGGGCACCAGGGCCTGGTGGATGCGGGTGAGCAGTTCCAGGCGCTGGGCCGGGGGGATGAACTGCAGGGTGAAGTTGAGTGCGATGACCGAGGCGGGTTTGAAGTCCAGGGCGAGGATGTCGCCCTCGATGACGGTGACCGGCAGCAGCTCCTGAAACATGGAGTTCTGCGCGTTGAGGTATTCACGGCAGCGCTCGACCATGGCCTGGGAGTTGTCGATGGCGATCACCTGGCAGCCTTCGGTGCGCACGTGCCGGCGCAACGCCTGGGTGACGGCGCCCAGCGAGCTGCCCAGGTCGTAGAGGGTGGTGTTGGGCTGGGCGAATTGCGCCGCGAGCACGCCGAGGTTTTCCACGATGGTGGGGTAACCGGGCACCGAGCGTTTGATCATGTCCGGGAACACGCGCACCACATCTTCGTTGAAGGCGAAGTCGGGGACCTGGCTCAGGGGCTGGGCGAATAGGCGGTCGGGCTCTTTGCTCACGGGGCGATCCAGGCGGGTTGCGGGAAAACGGGGCGGCATTTTAGCGGATGTGGGGCGGGGGTGCATTTTTTGTGGGATGCGGTGTGGTTTTTTGCGCCCTGAGGGGATCCGTAGGAGCGGTCATCGGCCGCGAAGGGATATCGCGGGGTGACAGAGGTACCGAGGTGGCTCGTTCGCGGCCGATGACCGCTCCTACGGGTTACTTGACGGTGATGACGCAGCTGAAGGTTTCAGCGGGCGGGACTTCCGGGGCCCAGGGTTGTTGCAGCACGAGCATCAGGTGGCCATCACCTGGCGCGCGTGCCTGGAAGCGCCAGGTGGATTGCCCGGCGGCACCGACCACGCCGGTTTCCCGAGCGCTGCTGTAGACCTCCGGGCCCAGGCTGCGCAGGACGCTGGCACCGGGGTTCTGTACCAGCCAGCGGTAGCCAGTGCTGGGATTGGTGGGCAATTGCAGGGTGATGGTCTGGCCGACGCTGAGGGCAACCGGGCACTGGCTCTGGTTTTCCAGTTCGATGTTATGCCGTGGCTGCTGGGCGCAGGCCGTGAGCAAGGTGAGGCTGGCGGGCAGTATCAGGCGGACGACGGACATGGTGGCTCCGAACGGACGAGGATGGGGCAAGCATAACCCAGTTCATCGAATGTGCAGGCGTCAGGCACCCGAGCCGTGTTTGAGAAGAGTGTGGTGTGTTCGGTGGATCGGTGGTGGACCCGGACGCGGCTTGCGCCGCTGCTACAGGGGGTTGTGGTGTTTGGAGGCGTAGCCACCGCGCGCCGCGTCAGGACGCGAGGGGTGTGGCGGATGAGGCCGTTGTAGCAGCGGCGCGAGCCGCGTCGGCGGTACATAAAGTACGCCTGAAGGGACGCGATGCCCCCTGACGCGGCTTGCGCCGCTGCTACAGGGGGTGGATGGGTTAGAAGAGAATCTTGGCGACGTCGGCAAAACGTTTGGCGAAGTGCACGGTGATGCCCTGCTTTAGGTAATCCGGCAGCTCTTCGAAGTTGCCTCGGTTGGGCTCGGGCAGAATCAATTCCATGATCTTCTGGCGCCGTGCGGCGATGACTTTTTCGCGCACGCCGCCGATCGGCAGGACGTGCCCGGTCAAGGTCAGTTCGCCGGTCATGGCCACGCCTTTCTTCGGCGCCTGATCACGGGCCAGGGACAGCAGGGCGCTGGCCATGGTCACTCCCGCACTCGGGCCGTCCTTGGGTGTGGCGCCTTCAGGCACGTGAAGATGCACGAAGGCTTCGTCGAAGAACTTGGAATCGGCGCCAAACTGCGCAAGGTTGGAGCTGATGTAGCTGTAGGCGATTTCCGCCGACTCCTTCATCACCTCGCCCAGTTGCCCGGTCAATTTGAAACCGCGGTTCAGGGTATGGATGCGCGTAGCCTCGATCGGCAAGGTCGCGCCACCCATGCTGGTCCAGGCCAACCCGGTAATCACGCCTTTGCCCGACAGCACCTGCTCGCTGCGGAATACCGGCATCCCCAGGGAGGCTTCAAGATCCTTGGGCACCAGTTTGATCGGCACATCGGGTTTGTCGATCAACTGCACCACCGCCTTGCGCACCAGTTTGCCCAGCTGTTTCTCCAGCTGGCGCACGCCGGCCTCGCGGGCATAGCCCTCGATGACGGTACGCAGGGCGCTGTCGCTGATGGTCAGGCGATTCTTGTCGACACCGGCCTTGGCCAACTGCTTGGGCCACAGGTGACGCTTGGCGATCGCCATTTTCTCTTCGGTGATGTAGCCGGACAGGCGGATCACTTCCATGCGGTCGAGCAGCGGACCGGGGATGGAATCCAGCGTGTTGGCGGTGCACACGAAGAGCACCTTGGACAGGTCCAGGCGCAGATCCAGGTAGTGGTCGAGGAAGTCGACGTTTTGCTCCGGGTCCAGGGTTTCCAGCAGTGCCGACGCCGGGTCGCCCTGGAAGCTCTGGCCCATCTTGTCGATTTCGTCGAGCATGATCACCGGGTTCATCACCTCGACGTCCTTGAGCGCCTGCACCAGCTTGCCCGGCTGGGCACCGATGTAGGTGCGGCGGTGGCCCTTGATTTCGGCCTCGTCGCGCATGCCGCCGACGCTGAAGCGATAGAACGGTCGGCCCAGGGACTCGGCGATGGACTTGCCGACGCTGGTCTTGCCCACGCCCGGCGGACCGACCAGCAGCACGATGGAACCGCTGATTTCGCCTTTGTAGGCGCCGACGGCAAGGAATTCGATGATGCGCGTCTTGATGTCATCCAGACCGGCGTGGTGCTGGTCGAGCACCTTGCGTGCATGTTTGAGGTCCAGCTTGTCCTTGCCGTAGACACCCCAAGGCAGGGCAGTCGCCCAGTCCAGATAGTTGCGTGTGACGGCGTACTCGGGCGAACCGGTTTCCAGAATCGACAGTTTCTGCATTTCCTCGTCGATGCGCTTCTGTGCCGCGGGCGGCAGGGTCTTGTCCTGCAGGCGCTGCTGGAACTGCTCGACGTCGGCACTGCGATCGTCCTTGGTCAGGCCCAGCTCCTGCTGGATGACCTTGAGCTGTTCCTTGAGGAAGAACTCGCGCTGGTGCTCGCCAATCTTCTTGTTCACCTCGGCTGAGATTTCTTTCTGCAGACGCGCGACTTCGACTTCCTTGCGCAGCATCGGCAGGACTTTTTCCATGCGTCGCAGCATCGGCACGCAGTCGAGCACGCCTTGCAGCTCGTTGCCCGTGGCCGAGGTGAGCGCGGCGGCGAAGTCGGTCAGCGGCGATGGGTCGTTGGGGCTGAAGCGGTTGAGGTAGTTCTTCAGCTCTTCGCTGTACAGCGGGTTGAGCGGCAGCAGCTCCTTGATGGCGTTGATCAGCGCCATGCCGTAGGCCTTGACCTCGTCGGTGGGCTCGATGGGCTGCTGCGGGTACTCGACCTCCACCAGATAGGGCGGACGGTGATGCTTGAGCCAGGTGCGGATGCGCACGCGCGACAGACCTTGCGCGACGAACTGCAGCTTGCCGTTTTCGCGGCTGGCGTGGTGAATCTTCACCAGGGTGCCGTACAGCGGCAGGCTGGAGGTATCGAAGTGGCGGTGGTCGTCGGGCGGGGTGTCCATGAAGAACAGCGCCAGCGAGTGGTGTTCGGTGTTGGCGACCAGGTCGAGGGTTTCCGCCCACGGCTCTTCGTTGACGATGACCGGCAGCACCTGCGCGGGGAAGAACGGGCGGTTGTGGATCGGGATGACGTAGACCTTGTCCGGCAGGTTCTGCCCAGGCAGGGCCAGTTCGGTGCTGGAGTGGGTCGAGTGCTCGATGTGCTCGTTGTCCAGATGTTCGGAGGGATTCTCGTTGGATTCCTGCTGGTCGCTCATGGGGCACCTGCGTCAATGACTATGCTGCTTAGATGGGGCGGGGGGCGACTGGTTTCAATGGCGGCACTGAAGCTTTGCCGCAGGCGGCCGATAAGGGTTGTAACCGGGCTTGTAACCGGCGCAGGCCGAACGCGACGGCAGGCAACATTTCCATTCCTCAGGTAGATTTCATGCTCAGGTTAGGCGCCTTGCTCAGCGGTTTGGTCTTCAGTACCTGGGTCGGCGCTGCCTCGTTCGAGGCACGGATCGTTCAGGCCGATGGCGCACCCCTGGCCGAGGCGGTGCTCAGCCTGTCCGGTGGCCCGGCTGCCGCAGGCTCCAGAAAGGCCACGGCGATCATGGACCAGCGTGCGCAGAAGTATCTGCCGCACGTGTTGGCGGTGGCCACGGGCACGTCGGTGTCGTTCCCCAACAACGACAACATCCGCCATCAGGTGTATTCCTTTTCACCGGCCAAGCGCTTCGAATTGCGTCTGTACGAAGGCACGCCGAGCCAGCCGGAGTTGTTCGACAAGCCGGGCGTCGTGGTGCTGGGTTGCAACATTCACGACTGGATGCTGGGCTATATCTACGTGACCGAGGATCCCTGGTTCGCCGTCAGTGACGAACAAGGGCGCGTGCGTTTCGATCAACTGCCTGCGGGCCACTACCAAGTGAGTCTGTGGCATCCGCGCAGTGCAGACGCGCAAGTACAGCAGACAGGAAAACTGGACATGACGACGACGGACATGACGCAGCGCTACACCCTGACGGTCGAAGCGACAGCGGACGACGCGGTGCAGGAACCGGCAACCAGCCCATTCAGTGAGGCATTCAAAAAGGCTGCCGGTGAAGCTGCGCAATAGTTTCCAGGCGCGCATCGCCTGCGTCCTGATCCTGCTGCTGTTGGTAGTGGTCGGGGCGTTGACCGTGGCCGTCAAAGTGGCCACCAATGACGCCGTGCGTGCCCAGGCCCGGGAGCAACTGCAAGTGGGTACGCGGGTGTTCGAGCGTTTGCTGGACATGCGCGGGCGTCGTTTGCGCGACGGCGTGCAATTGCTGGCGGCGGACTTCGGTTTCCGGGATGCGGTGTCCAGCGGCGATTCGGCCACCATCCGTTCGGCCCTGCAGAACCAGGGTGCACGTATCGGTGCCACCGACATGTTCGTGCTGGGCATGGACGGCCGGGTCCTGGCCAGTACGGTCGATCAGGTCCCCACCGGCAGCGTGTTTCGCTACGACACGGCGCTGCGCGAACTGCGCCGCAGCAATCAATCGGTATTGTTCGTGCCGTTGCAGGGGTTGCCGCATCTGCTGGTCGAGGCGCCGGTGCTGGCGCCGTTGCCGATCGCGCGCGTGGTGATGGGCTTCAGCATGGACGTGGCCCTTGCCCGAGAGCTGAATTCCCTGACCAATCTGCAGGTGTCTTTCCTCAGCAGCGAGGCGGGCAGGGCCGGCGAGCTGGTCAGCACCCAGCCGGCAGAGCTGGCCGCTAGCATCGCCCAGTGGATGCAGATCAATGAATCGGCGGCGCAGCGCATTTCCCTGTCCGAACACGAGGAACGTACCTACCTGAGCCAGCCGTTGCTGCTGGCCAGCAGCGGCGGTGCCGAGGGCGGGCGGGTGATGGCGCTGCTGCAGAGTCCGCTGGACGAAGCCATGCGCCCGTTCATGGCGCTGGACCGCAATATCTTCGGCATTGCCCTGGCGGCATTGCTGGCCTCGCTGGTGGGCGCGCTGTTGCTGGCACGCAGTGTCTCGCTGCCGCTGCAAAGCCTGGCACGGGCGGCGGGGCGCATCGGCCATGGTGACTACCAGACCGACGTGCCGCTGGATCGCACCGACGAACTGGGCGTGCTGGCCCAGGCCATCGGTCGCATGCAGGCCGGGATTGCCGAGCGCGAGCAGCGACTGGCGCACAACGCCCTGCACGACGCCCTGACCGGACTGCCCAACCGCGCCTTGGCCATGGAGCGGCTGGGCAGCGCGATTGCCGCCGACCGCCCGATCGCGCTGCTGTCCATCGGTATCGATAACCTGCGTGAGCTCAGCGAGAGCGGCGGCCCGACCTTCGTCGACAAGCTGCTCCAGCAAGTCGCACAGACTCTGCTGGAGCTGGTGCGGCCCGGCGACACGGTGGCGCACCTGGCCACCGACGAATTTTTGCTGCTGCTGGAAAACGTCGACAGCGACAGCGCCGTGGCGGTCGCCGACAAACTGCAACAGGTGTTGCTGCAGCCCCACCGTTTCGGCGGGCACGACGTGGCGATCGACTGCCGCATCGGCATCGCTGCCTTTCCCGCCGACGGCTTGAGTGCCGAAGAATTGCTCGCGCGCTCGGCCATTGCCATGCGCGACGCCGCCGACATGCCGGGGCGCCTGCAGGTGTATCAGCACGGCCGGGACCTGGCACACCAGCGTCAGGTGCGCCTGATCCGCGACCTTCGCCGCGCGGCGGCGAACAACGAGTTGTCCCTGCACTACCAGCCCAAGCTGGACCTGCGTGACAAGCAGGTCCGTCAGGCCGAAGCCTTGCTGCGCTGGCAACATCCGCAACTGGGCAACGTCTCGCCCGGTGAGTTCATCGAACTGGCCGAGCGCACCGGCAGTATCCAGACCCTGACCCGTTGGGTCATCGAGGAAGGGATTCGGCAGTTGAGCGAGTGGAACGCCCGCGGCCTGGTCGTGCAGCTGTCGCTGAACATTTCCGCGGACGACCTGCTCGGAGCCGATCTGCACGAGCGTGTCCTGCGCCTACTCGATCTGTACGGCATAGCGGCCGAGCAGTTGATTTTCGAGATCACTGAAAGCGCAATCATGCGTGAGCCGGAAAAAGCCTTGAAGGTACTCAACAGTCTGCGCGACAGCGGTATCAGCCTGTCGGTCGACGACTTCGGCACCGGCTATTCGTCATTGGCCCACCTCAAGCGTTTGCCGGTGCAGGAGCTGAAGATCGACCAGTCGTTCGTGCGTAACCTGGATGAGACCAGCGAGGATGCGGTGATCGTGCGGTCCACCATCGAGATGAGCCATAACCTGGGCCTCAAGGTCGTGGCCGAGGGCGTGGAATACGAACACAGCCTGCGCCTGCTGGAGCGCTGGAACTGCGATACCGCCCAAGGCTATCTGATCAGCCGACCTTTGACGGCGGCTGCCTTCGAAGCCTGGATGCAGCCTCCTTTGCCCACCTCGACTGCCGTTGTTCACTGAGGTCATGATGCGAAAAGCCCTGTTGTTGTGCTCGCTGGCCCTGTGTTGGCAGCCTTCTGTTCATGCCAGTGAAGGCCGCCTGCTGGCGACCGGCGGTGCCAGCAGTATCGACGGGGCTGCGGGCGGCGGCATCACGCCTTGGGCGGTGCTGTCCGGTTACGGCGAAGAAGGCGAGTGGGGCGCAACGGCGTTCGCCACGCGCGTGGACCTGCCTGACTACCGGCTGGACGTAGCCGGCATGGCCGCCAGCTATGGGAATCGCATCGAATTTTCCTACGCCAGGCAACGCTTCGACCTGGGCTCGCTGGTGCACAAGCTGGGGCTGCCCGAAGACAGCCTCAGTCAGGATGTGTTTGGCGTGAAGGCGCGCTTGTTCGGCGATCTGATCTACGACCAGCTGCCGCAAGTGGCGCTGGGTCTGGCGTATAAGCGGCAGAAGGATTTTCTCATCCCCAGTCTGGTCGGCGCGCAGCGTGACGAAGATGTCGAGGGCTACCTGACGGCCAGTCGCCTGTTCATGGGCGCGGCGTTCGGCTACAACCTGCTGATCAACGGCGGGGTGCGCTACAGCCGCGCTAATGAACTGGGCCTGCTGGGTTTTGGTGGCGACCGGCGTGACAGCCGCAGCTTGTTGAAAGAAGGGTCGGTGGCCGTGCTGTTCAACCCGCGCTGGGCGCTGGGTGTGGAGTACCGGGAGAAGCCGGACAACCTGTCGTTCGCTGGCGAAAGCGATTGGGCGGATGTGTTCCTCGGGTATTTCCCCAACAAGCATCTGGCGATCGTGCTGGCCTATGCGCGGCTGGGTGAAATCGCCACGCTGGATAACCAGAATGGTACCTACCTGTCCGTGCAGGGGAGTTTCTGAGATGCGCCTTTATGTGCTGGGCATGGCCCTGTTGCTGGGTGCCTGCGCGGGCCAACAGCAGCCAGCGCGTGACGATAGCCTGTACCAGGCACTCGGCGGCAAGCCGGGGATCAGCCGGATCGTGGAGGGAATGTTGCTGAACGTGGCCCGGGACGAGCGGATCGTCGCGCACTTTCGCAACGTGAACATCGAATTGTTGCGTCGGCAATTGATCGACAGGTTCTGCGTCGAGGCAGGTGGGCCGTGCACCTACACCGGCGATGACATGGCCGAGGCGCACAAGGGGCAGAACATCAGCCGCAGTGAGTTCAATGCGCTGGTGGAGGATCTGATCAAGGCCATGGAAGCGCAGGGAGTTCCGGTGCCGGCGCAGAATCGGCTGCTGGCCAGGCTGGCGGCGCAGCGGGGGGAGGTGATTGATAAGTAAGGGGTGTCAGTGAAGCCCTATTCGGGGCCCTATTCGCCGCCTAACGCGCAAGCCCGCTCCCACAGGTTTTGCTTCTTACCCAGCTATGTGGGAGCGGGCTCTGCCCGCGAATAGGCCTCCACTGACCCCCCTCAAAAAAAACGGCTCCCGAAGGAGCCGTCTTACGTTACGCCAGCATCACTTGCTTTCAGGCAATGCGAACGCCATCACGTAGTCACCCTGCTTGGTGCCCAGCGAGCCATGCCCGCCGGCAACCACCACCACATACTGACGACCGTCCTTGCCGGTGTAGGTCATCGGGGTGGTCTGCGCGCCCGCTGGCAGGCGGCCTTCCCACAATTGCTTGCCGTTACGGATGTCGTAGGCACGCAGGTACTGGTCAAGCGTACCGCTCAGGAACGACACGCCGCTGGCAGTGGTGAACGTACCACCCAGGCTTGGCACGCCCATGGTCAACGGGATCGGCACAGGCGAGCTGTCGCGCACGGTACCGTTCTTGTGTTTCCAGATGGTCTGGTGCGTGGTCAGGTCGACTGCGGCGACGTAGCCCCAGGCCGGAGCCTGGCACGGCAGGCCCATCGGCGACAGCAGCGCTTCCAGGATCACGCCATAAGGTGCGCCCTTGTTCGGCTGCACGCCTTCGGTTTCGCTCTTGCGACCTGGGCCGCCGGCCACTTCTGCAGCAGGCACCAGCTTGGAGCGGAAGGCCATGTAGCTTGGGTTGACGAAGGCCACCTGACGTACCGGGTCGACCGACAGGCCACCCCAGTCGAACACACCGAAGTTGCCTGGGTACACCAGAGTGCCCTGCAACGAAGGCGGTGTGAACGGACCTTCATAGCGCAGCGACTTGAAGTCGATCCGGCACAGCATCTGGTCGAACGGCGTCACGCCCCACATGTCGCGCTCTTGCATCACTGGCGGCATGAAGTTGAGGTCGGACTTGGGTTGGGTCGGCGAGGTGCGGTCGCCTTCCACCGCGCCCTGGGGCACCGGTACTTCGTGGATCGGCACGATCGGCTCGCCGGTCAGGCGGTTCAGCACGTAGATGCTGCCCTGCTTGGTCGAGGCCAGCACGGCAGGCTTCACGCCATCGGCGGTCTTGAGGTCCATCAGGGTCGGCTGGCCGCCGACGTCCATGTCCCACAGGTCGTGGTGGGTGAACTGGTAGGTCCACTTCACATGGCCGGTGTCGATGTCCAGCGCGGTCAGGCCGGCGCTGTATTTTTCCGACTCGGGGGTACGGTTGCCGCCCCACTGGTCAGGCATCTGGTTGCCCATGGGCAGGTACAGCATGCCGTTCTTTTCGTCGACGCTGAACATGGACCACATGTTCGGCGAGTTGCGGGTATAGGTCTGGCCAGGGGCAATCGGCGTGGTGTCGTCAGGGTTGCCGCTGTCCCAGTTCCATACCAGGTGACCATCGTGTACGTCGTAGGCGCGGATCACGCCCGAAGGCTCGTCCACCGACACGTTGTCGGTCACGTGGCCGCCGATCACGACCAGGTTCTTGGTCACGGCCGGTGGCGAAGTGGAGTAGTAACCGCCAGCGGCGAATTCGCCGATGTTGGCGCGCAGATCGATCTGGCCTTTGTCACCGAAGTCTTCGCACATCTTGCCGGTATCGGCGTTCAGGGCGATCAGACGGGTGTCGGCGGTCGGTACGAAAATGCGTTTCGGGCAGGCAGTCGGCGCAGCGGCAGGTGCGCTGGCGTCGGTGACCGGGCTGGCGGTAGCGTAGGCTGCGTCATCGTGATACGACACGCCACGGCAGGTCATGTGCGCCCAGCCCTTGAAGTTCGGCGCGTTCTGCGTGCTGATCTTCGGATCGAAACGCCAGATTTCCTTGCCGGTGTCCGGGTCCAGGGCGATGACCTGGCTGTGCGGCGTGCACACGTACAGCATGCCGTTGACCTTGAGCGGAGTATTTTCCGCAGTGGTCTCGCCCGGATCGTTCGGGCCGGGGATGTCGCCGGTGCGGTAGGTCCAGGCCGGGGTCAGCTTGCTGACGTTGTCCGGGGTGATCTGTGCCAGGGGCGAGTAACGGTCACCGTGGGCACTGCGGCCATAGGAGTTCCAGTCGCCGTCCGGCATGGCCGGCGCGGTGTTCGGCATGTTGGCGGTTTCACGGTCCAGCTCGCCCTTGATTTCACCAGGGTTGGTGAACTGGCTGGCCAGTGCGCAGAGACCGGCCAGGACCACGGCGATGCTCAACGCAGCCGTAGCCTTGGGTGCAGGCTGGCGCAGCAGTGGCTTGCGGAACCAGGGCAGCAGCAGGACCACGCCCAGGGCAAACCACAAGGCTAGGCGTGGCACCAGTTGCCACCAGTCCAGACCCACTTCATACAGCGACCAGATAGTGCTGGCGAACAGTACCGCTGCATACAGACCGATCGCCGAGCGACGGCCTTGAAGCAGCAACACGCCAGTGAAGCCCACGCCGATACCGGCGATCAGGTAGTACAGCGAGCCACCCAGCGTGGCGAGTTTGATACCGCCGGCCAGCAAGGCCAGGCCCATCAGCAGCATTACGATACCCAAGATATTGGGCAGTAGACGCGACCGACGCGGCGCACCGTCAGTGCTCATAGTGAAGAATCTCCATTGTGTTCGTGTGGTTTTTTAATATTCAAATGTCAAGTTTTGATTGTTTACAGATATTGCGAGTCACGTTTAGTTTCAGAATGACGCTTGAATCTTCAGTCCGCCGATCAGTGCATCGTCGATGTGACTGACACCGCCCGGGTGACGGATGTATTGCAGGTTCGGCCGCAGCACCAGCCAGTTGGTCATGTGGACCCCGTAATAGAGCTCGGCGCTGTACTCGGTGTCCTGGATCGGCAGGTAGGCGGCATTGTTGTAGTCGCTGACTGCAAGCGTGCGGTTGTGCCACTCGGCGTTCTTGCGATAGGCCGGATTGACATGAACGCGGGCCACGGCAAAACCGATGTCATCGCGAGCGCGCGCATCGAACAGGCCTTTGTAGACGATGCCGCCTTGCACGTAATTGTCGATGGCGTTGGTTTTCTTGTCGTGCACGGTGGCATTGGCGAACACGCTCAGGCCGCGCGAGTTGTCGCTGGCGACGCTGGTCAACTGCTGCTGGGCGCCCAGCCAGAAACCGTGGCGGCTGGATGCGCTGCGGTAGTCCTGGCCGGTGATCGCGGCAGGCTGACCGCTGCGGTCCTTGTAGACGTCGTCCGCGTCCGCCGTGCTGTAGTAGTAGCCAGCGCGGTACTCGCCCGGCAGCCCGGCGAGGGTCGGCTTCCAGATCAGCTCGACCGGCAGCATGGCGCCTTCGGTACCGCTGCCGCTGAGTTTGAAGCCGTTGTCGTTTTCCAGGTTCGAAGGGTTTTGCTCGAAGATGCCGACCTGGGCGTATAGCTCGGGCGTGATGTTGTATTTGACGCGCAACGCCCACTGGCTCACCGGCCAGTTGTACCAGACACTGCCGACCCAGTTACCCACTTGCGAGCCACAGAACGCCAGGTTCTGGAAGTCGCACGGGAAGCTGTTGAACTCTTCGCCTTCACCGAAGCGACCGGCCTTGATGTCCAGGCGCTGGTCGAAGAACTTCTGCTGGTACCACAGTTGGGTAATGCGCGTGATGTTGCCACGCCCCCAGACTTCCTGAGCCGAAGTGAACCCGCCGACACGCGGATCGTTGATCCGGTCATTGCTGATGTTGTCGCCGTTGCGATCGGTCAACGTGAGCTGAAACTCGGCGTCGTGCCAACCGAGGATCTTCGCCAGGTCCATGTGCACGCCCAGTGCGAACTGGTCGCTGTAGCGTATGGCGTGGTCATGGTTATAGCCGCCGTGCAGGTTGCTGCCGACTTCGCCGGTGTAGTCGAGCTTGAAGTCGTAACCTTTGGCGGACAGGTCGCCGCGGGTGCCGTTCCAATCGCCGAACATGAAGGGTGACTGGGCATCGAACGCGGGCGTGGCCAAGGCGTCCGGGGCGGCGCTCAGGGTACTCATGGCCATTAAAGCGGTGAACGGCAAAAACGCCCGAGGGCGTGAAAGGGCAGTTGAAGGCATTGGAAAAGAGTTCTTCTGGTAAGTCCGAAGCTGTTCGAGAAGCGCTTCGTTATTTTTCGAAAGTTAAACGTTTCAGTTTGTTGCGGCGGGAGGATATAGATCGAGCACGCGGTTTTAAAGCCGGGTTTGGAAGAGGGTTAGTTGCCGAAACTGCAACAGTGCGACGCTCTGCCGCAGGGCCTGGGCCAGGCGGCGTTGGAATCGATCCGCTGCAGTCGGCCGGAAATGGGCCCGACGGCAGCGGCGTGTAAAGCGGTCAAAAGGTTGTACGCAGTCCCACTTGCACACTGCGGCCCTGGGCCGGCGCGATATCGCGCAGGATCGAACTGGCGTAGCGCACGGTCTGGTCAGTGAGATTCTCGCCCTTGACGAACGCCAGCCACTGGCTGCCCCCGATGTCGAAGCGATAACCAGCGCTGGCACCCAAGGTGGTGTATCCGCGTGTGGTACTTTCGTTATCCGGCACCTTGTGCTGCGCGCTGGCGTGTTCGACGTCCAGCCGCGCCTGCCAGCGATCCTTTTCCCATAGCAGCCCGCTGTTCAAGCGAAGCGGGGCGATACGTGGCAAGTCTTCGCCGGTGTCCAGGTTCTTCGCACGGGTGTAATCGCCCGACAGCTCCAACGCCCAGTTGCCGTAGGCATTTTGTGCCAAGGTCCAGCGATCCTGTGCCTCGATGCCGCTGAAACGTGCACGCACGCCGGAATAGGTGTACTCGGGGATGCCGTCGACGTCTTCTTCACCTTCATCGTCAAGCGTGCGGCCGGTGCCCAGCAGTCCGATGTAGTTGGAGAAATGGCTATAAAACACGCCCACGCTGCCTTTGTGGGTACCGTTGTCGAAACGCAGCGCCAGATCGCTCGACACTGCCTTCTCCTTGCTCAGCCCAGCATCACCTACCTCGTAGGTGCCAGTGGCCACATGCGCGCCGTTGGCATACAGCTCATAGAAGGTCGGAGCCCGTTCGGTGTAGCCCAAGGTCGCGGCCAGCGACCAGACGGGCGTCAAGGTGTACACCGCGCCTGTCGAAAGGCTCCCGGCAGTGAAGCTGCTGGCATTGTCCGCTGTCAGGAAGCGCTCGTTCCCGGCAGCGTCCGGGTCGACCCGGGTATGCTCCAGACGACCGCCCAGGCTCAGTTTCAAACGCTCGGTGGCCTGCCAGTCTTCCAGCACGAACAGCGCCAGGGCGTCAGTGTCGGTCTTGGGCACGAACGCTTCTTCGCCCAGCGCCTGGAACTGGCTGCGGTTGACCTGAGCGCCGATCACCCCTTCCAGTGGACCGATTGGCCGGTGGCGGGCTTCGATCCTGGCTTCGTAACCCTCGTTCTTGAACGTGGTACCGACTTCACCGCCTTCGATCTCGCGGTGTTCGTAGTCGGTATAGCCGGCATTCAGTTTCACCGAGCTGATCGGTCCTTCCAGGTCGCGGATTTCCGAAGCGAATGCATAGTGATCCTGCTGCATGCGGATGCGCACGTCGTCTTCCGCCGGCGAGCCGTAATTGGAGTCGTAATTGCTGTAGGAAAGCCCGGCATAACCGTGGTCCCAGGTGTAGGAACCGCCCACTGCTCCGCCGTCCTGACGTCCATCACTGTTGTCGAGCCGGTGCTTGCCACCGTTCTCGTCGGTGTCTTCGCTGGCGCGTTGACGGCTGCTATGGGCGTAGCCAGGAATGCGCAGGTCGTTGAATTCACGTGCGCTGGCGTCCAGATGCAGAGCGAAGGTACCGTTGCCGGCCTCCAGCTTGCCAGCGCTGCTACGGGTTATGTCGGCTCCGCCGTAGCGCAGTTCACCGGCACCTTGGATGCCTTCGATCGCCTCGGTTGGAATGCGGTTATCGAAGCTGTTGACGACTCCGCCAATGGCATTGCCGCCATACAGCAGAGCGGCCGGGCCACGAACGATCTCGATGCGGTCGGTATTGACGGGGTCCAGGGGGACCGCATGGTCATACGACAGCGACGAGGCATCGAGCGCGCCGACCCCGTTGCGCAGAATGCGAATGCGGTCGCCATCCAGCCCGCGAATGATTGGACGGCTCGCACCGGGGCCGAAGTAGGAAGACGACACGCCTGGCTGGTTGTTCAGTGTTTCGCCCAGGCTGCCTTTCTGTGCCAGCGTCAGGCGATCGCCTTCCAGCACGGTGGTGGGCGAAGCCAATTGCGCGTTGCCCAACGGATTGGCGGTGATGACTTGGGGTTGCAGATCCAGGGCGTAGGCCGGTGAGGCGATGAGCAGTGCGGCGGCCAGGGGCGTCAGCCCTTTGAAAGAGGGGCGGGTGGTGACGGCAAACATCTTCGAGTCCTTGAGGTATTACAAAATGTTTTCGTTATAACATAACATTAATAATTGCATCCGCCAGACTTTTTCCAGCAAGGGGCCGGGGCGCCCCTGCAATTAACGCTTCCCGACATCTTGCCCGTTGGTTAAGGTGCGCACCTTCTGCCCCGCCGTTCCTGGAGCCTGGCATGCATGAACCCACACACAACCCCCTGCACGGCGTGACGCTGGAGCAAATCCTCAATGCGCTGGTGGCGCATTACCAATGGGAAGGGTTGGCGCAACGTGTCGATATCCGCTGCTTCAAGAGCGATCCGAGCATCAAGTCGAGCCTGACCTTTCTGCGCAAGACGCCTTGGGCGCGGGAAAAGGTCGAGCGGCTGTACGTGCAATTGCAGCGCGGCAAGCGTTGATCCGCGCCGAACGCCCTCTGGTCGCGCTCGCGGCGGCCGCCACCTGGTTCGCCTTGGCGTTGCAGTTGTACCTGGTGCTGTGGTCGCGCTGGCAGATCGAAGCGAGTCTGCTCGGGGGGCTGGTGCATTTCTTCAGCTTCTTCACCATCCTCACCAATACCGCAGTGGCCGGCGTGTTGACTGCCCACGTGTCGAGGGGCGACTCGCTGTGGCGTCGGATCTGTTTGCGACCAGCGGTGAGCAGCGGGGTACTGGTCAGCATCGTGGTGGTGGGTGTCGCCTATAGCCTGTTGCTGCGCAACCTGTGGCAGCCTGAGGGCTGGCAATGGCTGGCCAACGAGTTGCTACACGATGTGCTGCCCGTGGCGTTCGTAGTGTATTGGGCGTGTTGCGTGCCAAAAGGCACGCTGCACCTGCGGCACGTGGCGGCCTGGGCGATCTACCCTGTGGTCTACTTCGCCTACCTGTTGCTGCGTGGGCACAGCATCGGCGTGTATCCCTATCCGTTTCTGGACGTCTCGAAACTGGGCATGGGCCAGGTATGGCTGAACGCACTGGGAGTGCTGCTGGCCTTCATTGGCTGCTCCGCGCTGGTGCTGGTGATAGACCGCTGCTGGGGACGCGCTGGCGCGCGCTAGGCGCCCGCGCGAGTATCCCTGGCGACAGCCTCACTCGCTGTCGTCGCCCTCATGACGCCAGTAGCCGGCGGCCTTGATCTGCTCCTCGCTCAGCTTGTGGTCGTCCAGCAGCACGCGCCGCAACTTGCGTGACAGCCCGGCCTCGGTCGCGATCCAGCCATAGACCACGCCGTCGGGCAGGCGCAGGTCCTTGACGGTCTGCAGCAGGTCGCCCTGGTGCCGGTCGACCCAGATCACGTCGAAGGCCGCCGCACTATCGAACGACTGCTGTTCCTGAGGGTTCTCCACTTCGATGACCAAGAGCGCGCGACGGTTGCCCGGCAGCTCTTCCAGGCGTCGGGCCATGGCCGGGATGGCGGTTTCGTCGCCGATCAACAGGTAGGCATCGAACACATCCGGTACGTGCATCGAACTGCGGGGGCCGCCGATGTGCAGGAATTGCCCTGGCTCGGCCTGGGCCGCCCAGGTGGCCGCGGGACCGTCGCCATGCAGGACGAAGTCGATGTCCAGCTCGCCAGCCGCAAGGTCGATGCGCCGCGGGGTGTAGTCGCGCATCTCGGGCTTGGCGCCTTCGGGCGTGGGCGCACCGAGCACCATGGTGTCGAGCGCCGCCTGCTGCTCCGGGGTGGTGGCGAACATCAGCTTGATGTGGTCATCGCAGCCTTCGCTGACGAAACCGGCCAGCTCCGGACCGCCGAGGGTGATGCGCCGCATGCGCGGGGTCAGTTGCGCCACGCGCAGCACCTGCAGGCGGCGACGTTTGATCTCGTGCATGACGCGCTGAATACCGAACGGATTTTCTGCCTTCATTGCGAGGGGCTCCTGGGCCGATAGGGGGCTATCGATATAGCTTATTACGCGGCCACACGCGAGTCGATGAATTCGCAGCCCCGTTCACCGCGCCGCCTGCAAGGGCGCATTGCACTGTGTATGAGCCCCCGGCTGCAGGTAGGGCGTCAGGATCGGCGCCATGCCCTTGAGCACCTGCACCGGCAGCGCCGAGGTGAAGCGAAAGCCCTCGGCGGCCTTGCCCGGTACGAAGGCGGTCAGGGTGCCGAAATGGTTTTCGCCGATGAAGAATACGAAGGTCGCGGTACGGTTGATCGCCTTGGAGCTGATCACCCGGCCTCCGGCGCCGAAGCTTGCGATGCGGTTGTCACCGGTGCCGGTCTTGCCACCCATCACCAGCGCAGTGCCGTTATCGGTCTTGAAACTGCCGGATACGCGCCGCGCAGTGCCGGCGTCCACCACCTGCGACAAGGCTTCGCGCATGGCCGCCGCGACCTCGGCAGGCAGGACCCGCTTGCCCCGGTCCGGGTCACTGATCACCCGTGTGTCATAGGGGGTGTCGGCGGCGAAATGCAGGGTGTCGATGCGCACGGTGGGCAACTTGATGCCGTCGTTCTGAATGATGCCGATCAGCTCGGCCAACGCTGCGGGACGGTCACCCGAACTGCCGATGGCGGTTGCCAGCGAGGGCACCAGATGATCGAACGGATAGCCCACGCGCTGCCAGCGCTGGTGAATATCGGTAAAGGCTTCGATCTCCAGCATGGTGCGGATGCGGTTGTCGCGGGCGCGCTTGTGGCGGCTGTTGAACAGCCAGCCGTAGACTTCCTGACGCTCGAAGCGGCTGGCCGCACTCGCTTCGCCGAAAGTCGCCTCCGGGTGATTGAGCAGGTAGCCCAACAGCCACAGGTCCAGTGGATGGACTTTGGCGATATAGCCTTGATCCGGCAGGTTGTAGCGGCCAGGGCCATAACTGACGTACATCTCGTTCAGGCGCTTGTCGGTGACGCTGTCGCTCTTGCTGTGCTCGCGCACGAAGCGATCAAAGGGTGCCTGCGTCGCGTTGGGGTACAGGTAGCGGTGCACCGCGGCCAGGCGCTGCGGGGTCGGGCGCATGCCGTCGAGAAAGGTCTCCAGGCGTTGCTCGGTGGTCTTGCGCTGGTACTTCTTCCAGAACCGCTTGAGGAATTCGGTGCCTTCGCGGTCGGCGAAGCGTGCCAGGTATTCCTGCCGACGCGGATCGTCATCGTCCTTGAGCAACTGGCCGCTATTGCCCGGCGCCGAATAGGTGCTGTAGCGCACCAGGTCGCGCATCAGGCGAATGAAGGGCAGGTTGATGGACTCCTGCAGCGCTTCCTTGAGCGTGGGAATGCGGCCGTTGTCCTCGCGGCGAAAGTTGCCGAAGGTATGAATCCCGCCGCCGGTGAAGAAACTTTCGGCGGGGCTTGCCGAATACTTGCGCTCCAGGGCTGCGGCGAGCAGCGTCCGTGCGTCCATGCCCGGGTTCTGGATTAGGGTATCGAGCACCCAGCGCGACAGCCGATCGGCGTCCTCGATCTTCACCTGGCGCAGTTGCGCGGGCGTCTGCCCGGCATAGCGCTCATGCAGTTCGTGGATGATTTCCAGGTAGGTGGTCAGCACACGCATTTTGGCGGTCGAGCCCAGCTCCAGCTTGCTGCCTTCGTTGATGTCGAATGGCTGGTCGGTGTTGTCGGTCTGCACCCGCACCCGCGAGCCGTCAGCCGTGCGCTCGAAGAGGGTGAAGCTGTAGCTCACTTCGCGGGTGCTCGCCGGGGTCAGCAGGCGCTCGCCGATCAGGCCAATCTGCTGGGCGAAGGCCGGGTCGGCGAGGTGGCGCAGGTAGTCGCTGGCCTGTTTCTGCAGGTCGGCATTGAGGGTCGTGGTGGCTGAAAGATCCAGACGGTCGAGGTCGTACAGCGGCCGGTCGAGCATGGACGACAGGCGATTGCGCACCACGCTGATGCCCTTGTTCGACTCGTTGGGTTGCCAGGTCGGCTCCTGCACCCAATCGCGGTAGATGACCTGACTGGCCAGCGCGGCGGCTGCCAGGGTCGGATCGACGATGCCGTTGGCGGCGAGCAGGCGAATGTGACTGTCGGTCAGCTCGGCGAGGTCGTCATGGCCCTTGTTGAGAAAGTACGACGGCCGACGCTGGGCGATCATCAGCGACAACACCTGACGCAGGGCCAGGCCGCGCGCGGCCTCGCTGGCAGGGTCGGTGGTGGTGCTGGCAAGCGCGCGGTTGACCTGCTCGAAATCGGCGCCGTACCAGACGCGCAGGCCTTCGGCCATGCCGTGTACTTCGCCGTGGCCGGGCACCGCCGACAGTGGCACGCTGTTGAGGTAGTCGCGCACGATGCGCTGACGCGCTTCCAGCGTCTGCGGACCGCCTTGATAGGCCCGCACACTGGCCGAAATCATCTGGCGGATCTTCTCTGGCCCCGAGCCGGTAAGCCCGTCGGGCGAATGGCGGTACTTTTCCAATTGCGTAGCCAGGGTACTGCCACCAGCCGACTGCCCAGGCAGTGCGAACATCCGCGCCACTTGCGACCAGGCCGCCTTGGCGAAGCGCGGCCAATCCACCGCCGGGTTGAGCAGCGGCTCGGGGCTGTCGAGCAGGCCGCGGTTTTCGACGAACAGCAGGCTGTCGACCATTACCGGTGGTATCTGGGCGAATTCGGTGTAGAGCTGCTGCGGGTAGCGATACAGGTACAACGGATCGCCCCGGCAATCGGTGATCACCAGCCCGGCCTGGGATTTTTCCTGGTAGGGCACGAACAGGTCGTGCCCGGCGTAGCTCATCAAGGCCGGCGAGAACTGGGTCTGCCGTTCGATCACGTAGTTGCGCTTGAGCAGGCGCGGCAGGAAGTCGCCCAGTGCGCTGTAGCCCAGGCGCTTGTCGAACGGGCCGGCGCCTGGGTAGACGATGGCCTGGCTCGGTCCCGGCTGCACCTCATAGGTCAGCGAGTTCGCCCAGCGACTGAACTCGCGCGCCTGCAGCCGCGAGGTGCGCATCTCGGCATACATCGCGTACGCCAGCGCGGCGATCGTGATCACTACCAACAGCCAGAACAGACGCCGCCACAGGTGACGTTGACGTGGGCTATCTGGCAATGGCGACGGATCAGGACTGGCAGTCTTGGCTGCAGTCTTGTCAGGTTCGGTTTGCCACAGGACGCCCATAGATATTCACACCGGTCACGGAAAATTCATCGCACCTGGAGCAAGTCTAGACGCTAGAGCGGTCGCGTGAAAAAAATGTGAAAACCAATGTATCGAATCGTGCGAGAAGGTTTTGCGTGAACAAGCGGGCCCGGGCAGGCCCGCAGGGGTATTCAGCGCAGCATGTCCTTGACCAGCCGGTCCTGCTCGATCAGCTCCCGCTGCCGAGCGTCGATGCGCGAAGCGAGCTGGAAGTTGTCCGCAGCACGGCGCTTGGCCAGGTCCAGTTGCTGGATGGCCTGGTCGAACTCGCCGACCAGTGCGAAAAACTCGGCGCGCGCCTGATGCAGGCCAATGATATTGCCATTCTGCCCGCGGGTTTCGGCCACCAGATACCACACGTCCGGGTCGTCCGAACGGGTCTTGAGCAGATTTTCCAGCGCTTTCTCTGCATCGGCCATGCGGTTCTGCTTGAGCAGTACATCGACCCGCTTCTGGTTGATCGGGTAGTTACCCGGGTACTGCGTAAGCAGCCGATCGATGCGCTGTTGGGCGTCGGGAATACGGTTGTTGGTAATGTCCAGGTCGACCTGCGCCAGGTTGACGGTGATGTCGTCCGGCTGCTTGGCCAACAGCAGCTTGAGATTTTCACGCGCCTCGTTCAGTTGCCCGGCCTTGATCTGGGCCAATGCCAGACCGTAGCGCGCAGGCAGCGCGTTGGGGTTGTCATCCAGTTGCGCGCGAAAACGCTTGGCTGCCAGCCCCGGTGTTTCCTCGTAGTACAGTTGCACTCGGGCGCGCATCAGCTGGTACCACAGGCTGTCTTCCTTGCCCCCTGGGGCGGCCTGCTCGGCGCGGTTGCGGGTGTCGGCGATACGCGATTCGCTGACCGGGTGGGTCAGGAGAAATTCCGGCGGCCGGGCATCGAAACGGTACTGGCGCATCAGCCGTTCGAACATGGTCGGCATATTGCGCGGGTCGTACCCGGCCTTTTCCATGTTGATGATGCCGATGCGGTCGGCCTCCTGCTCGTTCTGCCGAGAGAAGCGCCGTTGCTCCTGAATCGCCGCCGCCTGGCTGCCGGCAATCGCCGCGATGCCAGCATCCCCGGCACCCGAGGCGGCAATCACGATACCGGCCAGCAACGCCGCCATCATCGGCAATTGCATGCGCTGCTGAGCCTCGACGCCTCGGGCGAAGTGGCGTTGCGACAAGTGCGCCAGTTCGTGGGCCAGCACGCCGATGTACTCGCCCTCGGTTTCGGCATTGAAGAACAACCCGCCGTTGACCCCGACGATGCCCCCCGGCGCTGCAAAGGCGTTGAGCTCCTTGCTGTCGATCAGAATGAATTCCAGGCGCCGATCGTTCAGTTGGCTGGTCTCGGAGAGGCGATACACGCTGGTCTCGACGAAGTCCTTGAGCAACGGATCATTGAGCTGTTTGACCTGGCCGCGCAACAGGCTCAGCCAGGCACGACCCAATTGATGCTCCTGCTGGGGCGAGACGATCGCCGAGCTTGCGTCGCCAAGCGAGGGCAGGTCGCTGGCGTGGCCGGGTAGCGCCAGCAGGCAGGCGAGGGTCAGCAGGGTAGGGCGCAGAAAGGGCATGCACTGAGCTCGGCAGATGAAAGGCCCTACTGTAGCCGCCCCATTCGGCGACCACCAGAGGCGGCAACCTTGGGTTATTCTGTCGCGCCGCAGTCTGCCGGGATTCACCGCAGCGCCACGGCACCCTTTGGCTGGAGAAGATATCGATGAACGATGTGCCCGAATGTGACGTCGAGCTGGACACCAGCGGTCTTAATTGCCCGTTGCCATTGCTCAAGGCCAAGCTGGAACTCAACCGCATGGCCAGTGGTACGGTACTGAAGGTGATCGCCACCGACGCCGGCTCGCAGCGCGACTTCCGTTCGTTTGCCACCTTGGCAGGTCATGCGCTGTTACACGAAAAGGCGCTGGACGGGGTCTACTCGTATTGGTTGCGCAAGGCCTGAGCCACCACCCTGGTAGCTGGGTCATTCAAGGGAATTTCAATGTTCAAAGTGCTACGCGACTGGATCCAGCGTTACTTTTCCGATGAGGAGGCCGTCATTCTGGCGGTGCTGCTGGTGCTGGCGTTCACCGCCGTTCTGACCTTGGGCGGGATGCTGGCACCCGTGCTGGCGGGGATGGTGCTGGCGTTCCTCATGCAAGGCCTGGTCAACATTCTGGAGCGCCTGCGGGTGCCCTCTGGCGTGGCCGTCGGCGCGGTGTTCGCGTTGTTCATGGGCGCGTTGGCGCTGTTCATGCTGGTGCTCGTGCCGCTGCTCTGGCATCAGGTGATCACCCTGTTCAACGAGCTGCCCGGCATGCTCGGCAAATGGCAGTCGCTGCTGTTGTTGCTGCCCGAGCGCTATCCGCACCTGGTCAGCGACGAGCAGGTATTGCAGGCCATCGAAGCAGCCCGCGGCGAGATCGGCAAATTCGGCCAGTGGGCACTGACCTTTTCTCTGTCCAGCCTGCCTCTGCTGGTCAACGTCATGATCTATTTCGTACTGGTGCCCATCCTGGTGTTCTTCTTCCTCAAGGACCGGGTGATGATCGGCCGCTGGGTCAGCGGTTACCTGCCGCGCGAGCGTGCGCTGCTGACTCGCGTGGCGCAGGAAATGAACCGGCAGATCGCCAACTACATCCGCGGCAAGGTCATCGAGATCTTCATCTGCGGCGTGGTGACCTACATCGCCTTCGTCGCACTGGGGCTGAACTACGCTGCCCTGCTGGCACTGCTGGTGGGATTGTCGGTGGTGGTGCCCTACGTGGGCGCGGTGGTGGTGACGGTCCCGGTCACGCTGATCGCGCTGTTCCAGTGGGGCTGGGGTGACCAGTTCATCTACCTGATGGTGGTGTACGGCATCATCCAGACCCTGGATGGCAACGTGCTGGTGCCGTTGCTGTTCTCCGAGGCGGTGAACCTGCACCCGGTGGCAATCATCTGTGCGGTGTTGTTGTTCGGCGGGTTGTGGGGGTTCTGGGGCATCTTCTTCGCCATTCCCCTGGCGACCCTGTTCAAGGCCGTGCTGGATGCCTGGCCAAGGCAGGAGCCTACCGTCGCGCCGATGCTCTGAGACCGCGGTGCGGGCTTCGCGGGCAGAGGGCTCGGCCGCCCGCCCCGCTCCCACAGGTGATCCTGTCTGTAGGAGCGGTCAGCGGCCGCGAAGGGGCCACCGTCGATATCAACCCTTGCTCAACGCCTGGGCCGCTTCCAGCACACTCTGCACATGCCCGGGCACCTTCACGCCACGCCATTCCTGGCGCAACACACTGTCCCGATCGATCAGGAAGGTGCTGCGGTCCACGCCCAGGTACTCCTTGCCATACAGCTTCTTCAACTTGATCACATCGAACAGCTGGCACAGCGCCTCGTCCTTGTCGCTGATCAGCTCGAAGGTGAAGCCCTGCTTGGCCTTGAAGTTCTCGTGGGACTTGAGCCCGTCACGCGACACACCGAACACCTCGGTGTCGACGGCCTTGAACTGCTCGAGCAGGTCGCGAAAGTCCTGGCCCTGAGTGGTGCAGCCCGGCGTGCTGTCCTTGGGGTAGAAATAGACCACCACCTGGCGGCCCTTGAGCTCGCTCAGGCTAACGGTCTGGCCGCCAGTGGCCTGGGCTTGGAAATCGGCAACAGGTTCATTGAGAGCGACAGCCATCGGTCAATCCTTACATGGGGTTCTGTGGGCGCCAGGGTTCGATCAGCGCATCCAGGTTCAGCGCATCGGCGAAGTCCAGGAACTGGTCGCGCAACCAGCTGATCTGCACACCGGCGGGCAGTGTCACGGTGAACGTGGCATTGAGCATGGTGCCACCGGTCTGCGGCGCCTGGTAGGTGTCGCAGGTCAGGTTCTCGAGCTCGACGTTGTGGTCGATGAAGAACTGGCACAGCTCGTTGATGATGTCGGATCGATACGCCGAGCTGACATAGGCCACGTAAGGCAGCGCCTGCGGGCGGCTGTCCAGGGTGGCGCTGCGCACCAGGCTGACGGTGAAGTCGTGCTTCTTGGCCAGCGAGCTCAGGCCGGTTTCCAGGCGCGCCAGGGCGTCCCAGTTGCCCGATACCTGCAGAACCAGGGCGCTGTATTCGCCATGACGGGTCAGGCGCGAGGTGGACACCGAGCAGCGGGCGTCGTGGGCCGCGCGGCACAGTACATTGGTCAGTTCCATGGGGTTGCGGCCCAGGGCGCTGATGACGAGGAATTGTTCGCGAACTGTGGGGGTGGACATGCAGCATTCCTAAAGCGATGAGCGGTCGGCAGCTTGAAGGGGTCTAATGACTGGTTCAAGGCCTGCGCCGTACCTCGTGCGAACCTGCGCTGACTGCCCGGCAACGCCCGCAGATACGGGGTGACACCAGGTGACAAGGCTCAGGGACGGGGTTCGAAGCGCCGTTACGGCAGGCGATGACCAGGCAAGAAAGGCAACCCCTGCCGATCAAAGTCTGAAAGGGTATAGAAAAGCGGCGCGAAGGGGAATGCTCGCGGCGTGGTACTTCGCTTGTGCAAGGTGGTTGGCGCCAGTACCATTACCGCTCTCTTTTTCCGGCAGGAGCGGTTGCATGATTGCGGGCAGTATGGTGGCACTGGTCACACCCATGGACGCCCAAGGGCGTCTGGACTGGGACAGCCTGAGCAAGCTGGTGGACTTCCATCTGCAGGAGGGCACCCATGCCATCGTCGCCGTCGGCACCACCGGCGAGTCGGCGACCCTTGATTACGAAGAGCACATCAAGGTCATCGAGCACGTGGTCAAGCAGGTGAACGGGCGTATCCCGGTCATCGCCGGCACCGGTGCCAATTCCACCCGCGAGGCCGTCGAGCTGACCCGCAATGCCAAGGGCGCCGGCGCCGATGCCTGCCTGCTGGTGACCCCGTACTACAACAAGCCGACCCAGGAAGGCCTGTACCAGCACTTCAAGCACGTCGCCGAAACCGTCGACATCCCGCAGATCCTCTACAACGTTCCCGGTCGCACCGCCTGCGACATGCTGGCCGACACCGTCGTGCGGCTGTCCAAGGTGCCGAACATCATCGGCATCAAGGAAGCCACCGGCAACCTCGAGCGAGCCAAGGACATCATCAGCCGTGTCGACAGCGATTTCCTCGTGCTGTCCGGTGACGATCCCACGGCCGTCGAGCTGATCCTGCTGGGCGGCAAGGGCAATATTTCGGTCACTGCCAACGTCGCCCCGCGCGCCATGGCCGACCTGTGCAACGCGGCGTTGAACGGCGAGGCGGAACTGGCCCGCGCCATCAACGACAAGCTGATGCCGCTGCACAAGAACCTGTTCCTGGAAGCCAACCCGATTCCGGTCAAATGGGCGTTGCACGAAATGGGCTTGATGCCCGAAGGCATTCGCCTGCCGCTCACCTGGTTGAGCGCCACCTGTCATGAACCGCTGCGGCAGGCCCTGCGCCAGTCCGGCGTCCTGGTTTAATTGAGGAAGTAAGACGCATGAAGCGATTGGCTGGCCTTTCTGCCCTTGCCTTGGTCATTTCGAGCACCAGCGGTTGCGGGTGGCTCTGGGGCGAAAACGGTTATTTCCGCGATCGTGGCAATGATTACCTCGAGGCGACCCAAACCGCCCCGATGCAACTGCCGCCCGGCGTGCAAACCGACAAGCGTCTGGATCCGCTGCTGCCGATCCCGCGCAACGTCGCCGACGACAACGCCAAGGCATCCGAATTTGAAGTACCGCGTCCACTGCCGTTGCAGGTGGCGGCCCAGGCCAGCGACTTCTCGCTGCAGCGCAGCGGTGAAAACCGCTGGATCCTGGCCCAGCGCGCACCTGCCGAAGTCTGGCCGATCGCCCACCAGTTCTTCGAGGACAACGGTTTCCGCATCGCCGAAGACCGCCCGCAGACCGGCGAATTCACCACCACCTGGCAGCGCTTTGACGAGCTCTCCGCCTCCATGGCGCAGCGCCTGAGCGGCGCGACCACCTCCGGTGAAAGCGAAACCCGCGTGCGTGTGCGCATCGAGCCAGGCGTGCAGCGCAACAGCAGTGAAATCTACGTGGTCAGCGTCGAGCGTCCGGGTGGCAGCACCAGCGAGCCCGATTTCCCCGCACGTTCGGTGAACACTGGCCTGGATTCGATTCTGGTCGACCAGATGCTCGCCAGCATGACTCGCGACTCGGAACGCGGCGGCTCGGTGTCCCTGGTTGCCGCGCGTGATTTCGACGCGCCCAGCCGTGTGGCCATGAGCGAAGACGGCAGCGGCAACCCGGTGCTCAACGTCGGCGCCGACCTGGACCGTGCCTGGTCCAGCGTGGGCCGTGCCCTTGAGCAGGGCCAGTGGCGCATCGAAGACATCAACCGCAGCCTGGGCCTGTACTACATCAACCTCGCCGAGTCCGCCCAGCGCGCCGACGACAAGCCCGGCTTCTTCAGCCGCGTGTTCGGCAATGCGCCGAGCAAGGAAGAAATCGAAGCCCGCGCCGAGCGTTACCAGGTGCGCCTGAGCAAGGTGGGCGACACCGTTCAGGTCACTGTCGAGAAGAACATCAACACCGTGGCCCCGGCAGACGTTGCCCGCCGCGTGTTGGGTGTGATTCAAGACAACCTGGGTTAAGCGATGCGTTTTGCCGTTCTCGGAAGCGGTAGCCAAGGGAATGGCACGCTGGTCAGCAGCGAAGACACGCACGTGCTGGTCGATTGCGGTTTCTCCCTGCGGGAAACCGAGCGTCGGCTGGCCCGTCTGGGCCTGAGCGCCGCGCAATTGAGCGCCGTGCTGGTGACCCACGAACATGCCGACCACGTGCATGGCGTGGAGCTGCTGGCGCGGCGTCATGGCGTGCCCGTCTACATGAGCCAGGGCACCGAGCGCGGTCTGCGCAAGCCGGTGCCGGTGCGCAGCCATGTGCGCTGTGGCGACGTGCTGGACGTCGGGGCGTTGCGCATCGAAGTGGTCTCCGTGGCCCACGATGCTCTGGAGCCTACCCAGTACGTATTCACCGACGGCAAGCGCCGCTTCGGCCTGCTGACCGACCTGGGCTCCCATTGCGCAAGGGTTCGCGACCACTATCAAGGCCTGGACGCCTTGATGATCGAAAGCAACCATTGCCGCGACATGCTCGCCCGTGGGCACTACCCTTATTTCCTCAAGCAGCGCGTCGGCGGTGACTGGGGCCATCTGAACAATCACCAGGCTGCCGGCCTGGTGGAACAGTTGGGCTGGAAGAACCTGCAACACCTGGTGCTGGCCCACCTGAGCAGCAAGAACAACCTGCCGCAGCTGGCTCGGCAGTGCTTCGTCGACACCCTGGGGTGCGACGCGGACTGGCTGCAAGTGGCCGATCAAGATTCAGGGCTCGACTGGCGCCACATCGCCTAGCGTCCCAAAGGGGCGCCTAGCCCATACTTTTAGCAAGCGGAGCCCATCATGGAAAAACGTGAAGAACTCTACCGCGGCAAAGCCAAGTCGGTGTACAAGACCGACGACGCCGACCGCTTGATCCTGCTGTTTCGCAACGACACCTCGGCGTTCGACGGCAAGCGCATCGAACAGCTCGACCGCAAGGGCATGGTGAACAACAAGTTCAACGCCTTCATCATGCAGAAGCTGGAAGCGGCGGGCATTCCGACCCAATTCGACAAGCTGCTGGCCGACAACGAAGTGCTGGTCAAGAAGCTCGACATGATTCCGGTCGAATGCGTGGTGCGCAACTACGCCGCCGGCAGCCTGGTCAAGCGCCTGGGCGTCGAAGAGGGCATGAAGCTGAACCCGTACACCTTCGAGCTGTTCCTCAAGGACGACGCCAAGGGTGACCCGTTCATCAACGAATCCCACGTCGTGGCCTTCGGCTGGGGCACCGCCGAGCAACTGGCGAAGATGAAAGAGCTGTCGCTCAAGGTCAACGACGTGCTGACCAAGCTCTTCGACGACGCCGGCCTGCTGCTGGTCGACTTCAAGCTCGAATTCGGCGTGTTCAGCGACGGCTCCATCGTCCTGGGCGACGAATTCAGCCCGGACGGCTGCCGCCTGTGGGACAAGGACACCCGCAAGAAAATGGACAAGGACCGCTTCCGCCAGGGTCTGGGCGACGTCATCGAAGCCTACGAAGAAGTGGCCAACCGCCTGGGCGTGCCGCTGTAACACCGCTGTAGACGCGCAAGCGCCTGAATTCGCAAATTATTTTGCATCAGGGGCTTCGCGTTTGGCGCAGACGCTGGTATGATTCGCGCCGTTGGAGAGATGCCAGAGTGGCCGAATGGGACGGATTCGAAATCCGTTGTACCTTCACCGGTACCTAGGGTTCGAATCCCTATCTCTCCGCCATTATTGCTACACGCTAAGCCCCCGAAAACGTTGACGTTCTCGGGGGCTTTTTGTTTTGGACGCCATTTCACACGGTGAAATAAAGCATCAGGCCTCGGTTCGACGGCTGCGGCGATGTGATCATCTACGGCTCCCCAATTTTGATCGTGACGCACCGGCCGTCAACCTTTGTTCAGTCCATTCCCAACCGCACGTCACAATCCATCCACTGGAACTTCCCCACCCCAACCCCCTTCAATACCCATGAACCTGTCGCCCCGTCCGTTCCATCTGACACCCGGACAGGTTTTTTTTCGCACCGCCCTGAAACCGGTTTCAGAGCCTAGTGCAGACCAGTTCATCTCATCCCGCAGGAGCCCGGAAAGGATGACCAAAAACCCATTGAAGCGAGTCTCGATCACCGCCCTGGCGGCCGCGATTTTGGCTTTGACAGCGACTGCAGCCCAGGCCGAAACCATCGATCGCAGCCTGGTTCCCATTGGTTCGATCCAGGAGGTGGCGGCGTTCAGCGGCCCAGGGCCGTCGGGCATTGTGGTTACTCCGGAAGGGCGCACCTTTGTTGGCTTTCCGCGTCATGCCGATGATCACGCTGGCATGACGCTAGGCGAGTTGGTCAACGGCAAGCTGGTTCCCTATCCCTCCGCCGATGTCAGCCTGCCGTCTGGGCTGTCCGACGCCAAGCGTCTCGTTTCCCTGCATGGCATGACCTTGGACAAGCGTGGGCGCCTCTGGTTGATCGACGATGGCAAGCGCGCCGGCAAGCAGGGCATTCCGGCGGGTGCGGCGAAGGTGGTGGGTATCGACCTGAGCAGCAACAGCATCGTGACGTCCATCGAGCTCAAGGATGCTCTGCGTCAGGACAGCCACATGAATGACCTGCGCATCGATCTGACCCACGGCAGCCAAGGCACCGCTTATGTCGCCGATTCATCCTTCGGCGACGACCCGGCTTTGGTGGTGGTGGATCTGGCCACGGGGAAGCAGCGTCGTGTGCTTGCCGGTCATCCTTCCATCGTGGCGCAGAAGGATTTCGTCACTCAGCTCGACGGTGTGCCCATGCGCTACGACGGCAAGAACACCGCATTCCCTCACGGTGGCGTCGATGGTCTGGCGCTGACGCCCGATAGTTCGCGTCTGTTCTACTCGCCGCTCACCAGTCGACACCTGTGGAGTCTGCCGACCGCGGCACTTTCCGACTTCGGCCTCGATGATCGACAACTGGCTGCCCAGATCAAGGGTGAAGGGGAGAAGGTGGTGGTCGACGGGATGGACATGGACGCTCAGGGCCGTCTGTACATGACCGATGCCGAGCATCATCAGGTGCTGCGTCGCTGGCCGGATGGCCGCCTCGACGTGGTCGTGCGCGACCCGCGGCTGGTGTGGCCGGACGGCGTATTCGTGACCGCCGATTCGGTGTACGTGACGTTGGGGCAGTGGAGCCGGATGGGCAAGGGGTTCGACACCCGGCAGCCGCCGTATCTGTTGGTCAAGGCGCCTATCGAGGCAACCCCGCAGTTCAACGCCGCGCAATGACCGGAGCGGGGGCGCAGATCGTGTCCCCCGCCGATAAGAAACACTGTCTGAAAGCCTGATAATCCTCTTCGCCGCCATTGATTCAGCCCAGTGCTATTTGCCCACTCCAAGCCTCACCAGCCACCCGGAAAAAGCGCGGCACACTTATTGCTCTGCTAACAATAAATTCATAGATAGCTAGCAAAGTCAGGGCCTCGAATCATGATCGCTACCTCTTCTCATGCTGTGATCTGTACGCCTCACGCCCAAGCCAGTGCCGCAGGGATGCAGATCCTCGATGCGGGTGGCACGGCCATTGATGCCATGCTGGCAGCCAGTGCCATGCTGGCCGTGGTGTTCCCGCACATGACCGGCCTGGGCGGAGATGCCCTCTGGATGATCCACGACACCCGGGTCCGCACCATCGTGGGGATCGGGCAGGCCGGGCAGCGGTTGCCCGACGGCGGGGTCATCGGTTTGAGAGGTCCATCGTCGGTCGCCACCACGGCGGGTGCGCTGGCGAGTTGGCAGACGGCGGCGAGTATCAGCCGGCAGGAGTGGGGCTCCCATTTGGGTTGGGCCGACCTGTTGCAGGACGCCGCAAGCGTGGCGGAGGCGGGCACGTCTGTTTCACAGTCCCAGCTGTTTTGGCAGACACTGCGGCAGCCACTCATCGAGCAGTTGCCGGACCTGCACGGTGTCTGCAAGACCGATGGGCGCTGGTTGCGCGCAGGCGATACGCTGCGTCAGCCGGCGCTTGCCAACACGCTGCGGCATCTGGCCAGGTACGGTGTCGAGGATTTCTATCAGGGCGAGTTGGCTCACGCGTTCGGGGCGGCGTTCGATCGGCTCGGTTGTGGCTTGACCCAGGCCGATCTGGCGGCCACGCGTGCACCGCTGGTGGCCCCTGTTTCCGTGCCTTACCGGCAGGGCCGACTCTACAACGTCGCACCGCCGTGCCAGGGTCTATACACCCTGCAAGCCATGGCCGCGCTGCAGCATAAGCCACTCGCGCAGGTCGGCAATGGCAGCGCGCTTTATTACCACTACCTGGTCGAAGCCATCAAGCAAGGTCTGCTGCGCCGCAACGCGCAGTTGTGCGATCCGCTGAGCACCGCTTGGGATTTCGCTGCCAGTCTCGATGAACGGCACGTTCAGGAGTATGCCGATGCCATCGACGACCAGCGAGCAGCGCCGTGGAACGAGCCGGGACGCCCGGCCGATACGGTCTGGATGGCTGCGACCGATGCCCATGGCCGGACGGCCTGCCTCATCCAGAGCCTGTTTCACGACTTCGGCTCGGGCTGTATTCTGGGCGACACCGGGGTGCTGTGGCAGAACCGTGCTGCAGGTTTCAACGCCAATCCCGAACACGTGAACGGCTGGGCCCCCGGCAAGCGTCCCGCGCACACGCTCAACCCATCCTGTTACCTGGCCGACGATGGCCGCCGCTGGTTCTTCGGCACTCAGGGAGGCGATGGTCAACCGCAGACGCAGATGGTCCTGGCGACGCAGCTCATCGACTATCAGCAGCCTATCGATCAGGCCTTGGGCTTCCCCCGCTTTTTGCTGGGCCGCAGTTTTTTCGACAGCACCGACAACCTCAAACTCGAAGGCGACATGAGCGCCGCGAGCATCGAAGGCCTGGCGGCGCTGGGTCATGGGGTGGAAATCATACCAGCGCAGAGCCCGATGACGGGCCATGCCGGTATCATCGCCATCGATGCCCAGGGGCGGCGCAGTGCCATGCATGATCCGCGAGGCGAGGGTACGGCACTTGGTCAGGCAGACTGAAGGTTGAACGGGTATTTGCCGGATACTAGCCATCTCGTGTATAGGCATGAGGCTTTCTAGACAACAGAGGAAACGATGGGGTTGAGTACCGTCACTGCCAAACAGCTTGAGGTGCAACGTATCGTCGATGCGCTGTTCAAGGCTATTGCCCACCATCGCCTGCCGCCTGGCACTCGGTTGGTCGAAGCCCACATCGTCGAAACCTTGCAGGCCAACCGCAATCACGTGCAAGTCGCCCTGCAGCGGTTGGCGATGCAGAAAGTAGTGACCATCGAAGCCAATCGGGGCGCCATGGTGGCCCAGCCTACAGCCAAGGAGGCGCGGGACATCTTCAGTGCCCGTCGCGCCATCGAACGGGCGATCGTCGAGGCCATTACCCCGGCCGTGATGCGCAAGCACCGCCAGCGCATTGCCAGCCATATGAACAACGAGCGCAAAGCCACCAGCGATACCGATCGACGCGCCATCGTTCGCGAGCTGAGCGAATTCCATCTCATGCTCGGCGAGATCAGTGGAAACGTCGTGCTCAGCGATATCCTGGGCAATCTGATGGTGCGCAGCTCATTGATCGTGGCGCTGTACCAGCGCAACGATGTGCCGTCATGCGCGTCGGACGAACATCAGCAGATCATCACCGCGCTGGAACAGGGCGATAACGCAGGGGCCGTCCAGGTCATGCTGGAACACCTGGACGAACTGGAAGGGCAGTTGGCCCTAGAAGAGCGAGCCCTGGAGGAGTTCAACCTCAAGCAGGCGCTGAGTGGCTGACGAGCAGGCTTGCCCATTCAATCATGGCCTCAGCAACGTCCCGACCGGTCGACTGAATGTTTGCCTGCCGCCCTTGAAGCCCATCACCGGGGCGCTTATCTCGGCGATCACCGCTGCTGGCGAAGGCGCGTCGAAGACGATGAAGTCGGCGCGGCAGCCCGGTAGCAGGCCGTAATCTTTCAGCCTGAGCAGGCGTGCCGATTCGCTGGATACCCAGGCCAGGCACTGCAGCAACTGCGGCACTGTACCCATCTGGCTGACGTTGGCGAACAGATTGGCCTGACGCACCAGCGAGGCATCGCCATAGGGCGTAAAGGGGTTGCCGACATTGTTGGTGGACACCGAACACGTCACGCCGCAGGCGTGCAGATGCGCCAGCGGTGCCAGCCCCCGAGGTTTGTTGTAGAACACGTCGCGACCCATCAGGAACAGGTCGGTGCTGGGCAGGCAGGTCACCTGAACGCCCGCTTCGGCCAGCTCCAGTGCGAGCACCGTCAGTGATTTCTGGGGCAAGGCGGACAGCTTGGTCACATGGCCGATGGTCACGCGTCCGCCCCACCCATGCAGCCGAGTGCAGCGCGCGACTTCCATGACGGTCAGGCCTTCGGGGTTCAAATCGAAATCCAGATGCAGGTCCAGGTCGCAGTCGTAGCGTGTGGCCAGTTCGAACAGCCGCTGGATCTGCCCCAGCGGGTCGCTGTCCATATACGGGCACCCACCCAGGACCGTTGCACCGCTTTCCAGTGCCTGGCACAACAGTGCCTCGGTCCCTGGGTTGTTGAGCATTCCTTCCTGCGGAAACACACACAGTTCCAGGGTAATAGCCCATGCATAGTCGGCCTGCAAACGGCGAATGGCATGGAAGCCGGTCAAGCCGATCTGCGGATCCAGCTCCACATGGGTGCGCATGTGCGTGGTGCCTTGCACGATGGCCTTGTCCAGCACCTGCGCGCCGCGCTGATACACATCGTCTTCGGTAAACCCGGCTTTGGCCGCTCGGGTTTGGGCCACCGCTTCCGCCAGCGTGCCTTCCTGAAGGTGGCATCGCTGCATGATGCAGGCTTTGTCCAGGTGAATGTGGGTTTCGATCAGGCCGGGCATCACGAGCTGCCCACGCAAATCGAGGGTTTCCCATGGGCCTGCGTCGGCGCTCAAGGCTTCGACGAAATAGCCGTTCTCCACCTGCAGCTCGCTCAAGTGGTTATCAGCGCCAAGCCGCACATTGATGATCTTCATCGCTTTCATGCACTGACACCTTCGCCCAGGTAGGCCGCAGCCAGGTCTTTGTCTTCACGCAATTGAGTGGCGCTGCCGGTTTTCACGATGGTTCCGGTTTCCAGCACATACGCACGATCTGCCACTTGCAGCGCCAGGTTGGCCATCTGGTCCACCAGCAGAATGGTCACGCCCTCGTCACGCAGGGCAGCCAGCGCGTCGTAAAGCTCGCCGATCATGGCGGGCGACAGGCCCAGGGAGGGTTCATCGAGCAACAGGATTTTCGGCTTTGCCATCAGGCCCCGCCCCACGGCGACCATTTGCTGTTCACCTCCGGACAACAGACCGGCCGGGTTGTCGATGCGGTCGCGCAGGCGAGGGAAGCGGTTGAGGATGGCCTCGATTTCAGCGTCGGTATCGAAGGCTTCGCGGCGTGAGTAACCGCCCAGTAGCAAATTGTCGCGCACGCTCAGGTAAGGGAAGACCTGACGGCCTTCGGGCACCAGTGCCAGGCCCTGTGCGGCAATCAGGCTGGCGCTGGTCTGTTCGATATTTTCGTTGTCGAGCAGGATGCTGCCGCTGCTGGCGCGATGCAGGCCGGCCAGGCATTGCAGAATGCTCGATTTGCCAGCGCCGTTCGCGCCGAGAATGGCCACCAGCTCGCCAGGATTGACCAGCAGATTGACCTTGTTGACCACGGCGGACGCGCCGTAGTCAATGACCAGATCCTTGACGTACAGACGCGCATCTCGGCTACCGGCCCAGGGTTGAGCACGCGCGGTGGCCTGATAGTCGGTGCCGCCCAGATAGGCCGCGATCACTTGCGGATTCTGGCGGATTTCAGACGGCGGTCCCGAGGCGATCGGCTTGCCAGCGTCAAGCACCAGTAAATGCTCGGACACCGACATGACCAGCGTCATGTCGTGCTCGACCAGAATGACCGTGAGGCCGAAGTCCGCCAGCTTGCGCAGCAGTGTCGCCAGATCGTCGGTGTCGCGACGACTGAGGCCCGCCGCAGGTTCATCCAGCAGCAATACCGCCGGTGCGGTCGCCAGCGCCCGGGCTATTTCCACCAGGCGACGGTCTACGTGAGGCAAATCTTCGGCGGGAATATTCACCTCGCCGCGGTAGCCCACCAATGCCAGCAGATCCAGCGCCAGGCTGCGTTGTGTGTCCAGGGCGCGGCTGAATGGCAGACCCAGGCGTCCCTTCTGCATCGCCACCAACAGGTTGTCGAGTACGGACATTTCGCCGAACAGCAAAGTGGTCTGGTAAGTACGGGCGATGCCGGCCCTGGCGGTTTTCCAGGCGGGTAGGCCGGCCAGCGGTTGCTGCAATTCGATCTGGCCGCTGTCCGGTGCGTAGAATCCACTGATCATATTCAGAACGGTGGTTTTGCCCGCGCCGTTGGGGCCGATGATGCTAGTGATACTGCCAGCGGGTGCCCGCAGGCTGACGTGTTGCGCGGCCTGCACACCGCCGAAGCGAATGCCGATATCGGAAACCCGCAACCCCGAGGACGGGCCACGGCTGCGTAGATGTGCGGCCATGCGTGCTTGATCGATGGACGTCGGCGGCAGCAAGCGCACCGGTTTGATCAGGCGTCGGGCAAGGGCGCCCAGCAGTCCGTTGGGCGCGATCCACAATACGATGAGCAGGAGCAGGGAGAAGATCAGCAGCCGGTATTCGGCGAAATCCGAGAGCAGTTCGGGTACCAGCACGATCAACACTGCGCCGATCAGCGGCCCGAACAGCATGCCACTGCCGCCCACGATCACGGCCAGAACGAACAGGATGGATTGGGAGAAGGGAAAGGATTCCGGGTTGATGAACATCAGCAATGGTGCGAGCAAACCGCCTGCCAGCCCGGTCAGGGCTGCAGACAATGCGAACGCCAGGGTCTTGCTGATCACCGGGTTGAAGCCCAGCGAGCGTGCCGCGATTTCCGAGGTTTTCACCGCACGCATGGCCTTGCCCCAGCCGCTCTGGCTCAGGCGTCGATAGAACAGCAGCGCGCCGATCATCAGCGCGGCGGCCAGCAGGGCGAGCAGGATCGCCGGATCCAGGCCGGCAAACTCCGGTAGCGGGATACCCATCAAGCCGTTGGAACCCCCGGTCACGTCCCGCCATTCGATCAAGCCGTGATGCACAACGAATGCAAAGGCGATGGTGATCATCGCCAGGTAAGGGCCACTGACCCGAAGCGCGGGGATCGCCAGCAGCGCGCCAATCAGACCCGCCACCGCACCGGCCATTGGCAGGGCCAGCCACAGCGTCCATCCGGCCATGCTCAAGAGTGCCGATACATAGGCGCCTATCGCGTAGAACGCGATATGCCCGAAGGAAATCTGTCCGCTCAGGCCAATCAGGATATTGAGGCCGACGCCGACCACTGCCGCCAGGGCGCAGAGGGTGAAAACCAGTAACGAGTAGCTGTCGAGCGTGAACGCCATGACGCCGCAGACCACAGCGAGCAAGGCGATGAACGCTGGAGCGACCAGGGTTTTGAGGTTGTTCATACTTTCACCAATACCCGGCTGCCGAACAGGCCGTTAGGACGAATCGCCAGCGCCAGAATGACCAGCGCAAACGTGAATATCTGGGTGAATGCAGAGCCGAAGTACAGGGTGATCAACGCCTCGGCCAGGCCGAACAGCAATCCGGCGGCGAACACACCGCCCGCGCTGCCGATGCCTCCGAGAATCGCCACCGCAAAGGCTTTCAATCCGAACAACATGCCCATTTCCGCGTTGACGCTGAACAGCGGCGCAATCAACAGGCCTGCCACCGCCGCGAAGACGGTCGACAGCGCAAAGGCGATGGCGACCACACGATTGACGTTGATGCCCATCAGCATCGCGGCGCGCGGATTTTGCACGCAGGCTTCCAGTACCTTGCCCAGTCGGGTGTAACGTCGTACCAGGTACAGCGCCAGGGCGACGGCCGCGCCCGCCAACGGAATCAACAGCTGCAGGGCGCTGATGTGGCTGCCGAACAGCTCGACATTCAGGTTCACCAAGCGGCTCTCGAACTGCCGAGGTTCCTTGCCGAAGGTAAACAGCGCAAGGTTGTCCACCAGAATCCCGCCCGCCACCGTTGCCATCAGCCAGGCCTGCGAACCACGGCTGTGGAAGGGCCGCACCAGGTAGCGCTCGATCACCAAGCCATACACGGCACAGAGGATCAATGTCAGTGGCACACCCACCCACAGTGGCCAGCCCCAGTTGATGCAAAACAGGTAGCCGAGCACCGCACCGACCATCATGGCGCTGCCCTGGGCAAAGTTGACGGTGCGCGATACGACGTAGGTGAGGTGAAAACCCAATGCCAGCAAGGCGTACATGCTGCCCAGGCCGAGCCCGGTGATAACGGCGGCGGTGAACATCGCTTACTCCTGAGGCTTGAGCGGCACGATCTGGTCGTTGACGAAGTGGGTGAAGATATAGTCGTCAGGGCCCAGGGCATCATGCTTGGATGGGCTGAACGGCTGCTTGTAGTGCTTGATCAAGCCGTCATAGTCCGTGACTGCGTAGAAACCGTCACGCACCGCAGGGCCTTGCGTGGTGCCGGCCTTTTCGATGGCTTGAGCGGCGAGATGCAGCGCGTCGTACGCGTTGGCGATGCCGACGGCCGGGGTGACGTCGGCCACGGTCTTGATCTGCGGGTAGGCCGTCTTCAATGCGGCCAGCAATGCATCGCCCTTGGCACCGTTGTGTTCCGTGAACACGTAGGTCTGAATGAAATGGACCTTGGACGCGTTCGGCCCCGCCAGTTCGCCGAAACGACCACCCGCCGGCCCCCAGTGAGAAACCACAGGCACGTCCCAGCCCATGCGGTCCAGGGATTTGACCACCTGTGCCGAAGGACCCACATTGCCCACCATCAGTAGAGTGTCCGCACCGGCGTTTTTCAGGCGAGTAAGTTGCGGAACCACGTCCAGGTCGCTGTCCTGAATGCGCTCGACACCGGCATTGGCCAGGCTGCGTTTTTCCAGGGCGCGTTTGAAACCTGCCTCGTTGGATTCACCCCAGGGATTATTGATGAGGATCATGCCGGGCTTTTTCATGCCGTTGTCGACCCCGTATTGCACCAGGGCCTCGTCCACCAGCTCATCGACGGCGGAGACCCGGAACACGTAGTTGTCTGCCGCACCGTTCTCGGTAATTTTCGTACCCGCGGCCCAGATGCCCATGAAAGGTACTTTCAGCTGATTGGCCAGCGGCACGATAGCCAGGGAAACTGGCGTGTCCAGTCCGCCGAACAGCACGGTGACCTTCTCGCGCTGGACCAGCTCGCGCGCGGCGAGCATCCCTTTGGACGGGTTGCTTTCGTCATCTCGACGCACCAGCTCCAACTGGCGGCCAAGCACGCCGCCGCTGGCATTGACCTCATTGATGGCCATGGTGAGGCCGCGGGTCAGGGCTTCCCCGGACTTGGCCGATTGGCCCGAAAGGGCGGCTACCAAACCGACTTTGATCGGCGGTTCGACCGCTTGCGCGCCTTGGATCATCGCCAGGTTGAGCGTGGCTGCCGCAGCCACGGGGAATAGCAGACGTTGCAGGTTTGGAAGCCAGGTGGCCATGGTTTACTCTCCTGATTGCTAGCATTTGCATATTTATTGCTAGCAAGTAGGATGCCAGTCGCTGGATCCACAAAAATGGCTGACATGTCCGTGAATACCGCAGTCTGCGCGCCAAAATAAAGCGTTTCGCACCAAGCGGATGCATCCGCCATCAGAGGACTTACCTTGATTCAGGAGTTATGACGATGATCGATATGAACAAAGACGTACAGATTGTTAGCAGTTTTCTCGAAGCCTCGATGGCTCCGGATCCGGTCCGCGCCGCGACGTTCATGAGTGAGGATGTGCAGATCACCTTCACCGGCGGACGGGTGATGCCTGATCCCCAGGCAATCACTGCGTTCAACGGTTCACGTTACGCGTGGGTCAAGAAGGCCCTGGGTGATTTCGACTGGATGGACCGTGGTGATCACACCGTGGTGTATTCAAACGGAACGCTTTATGGCGAATGGGCTGATGGCCGCAGTTTCTCGGGCAATCGTTATCTGGATCGATTCGAGGTGCGTAATGGCAAGATAGTCCGCATGGACGTCTGGAATGACAGCGCCGAATGGCTGCTGACGCCAGAAATTGCCAAGGCCTGAAAAACGACCTGGCAAACCTCCGGCCCGTGTTTCAGCCACCTGTACCTATGGGCAAAGTGAGCCGTTGCGTTCCGGCTCGCTAACCCGCTCTATTGCCAAAAAAGCCGCGCAGCAGAAACCCTGTAAGAAAAATCTGAAAATCCCCCCTTCGCCTATCATCCCATTCCATCCGCTGCCAACCTCCCGCTCCCCCCACCCAACACCTGAGCCGGAGAGCCGCATGGACGTCGCCTTGTGCACCATCAACAACACCGTTTACGACATTGCCGGATTCGAGGCGCTGAGCCCCAAGTGCATTGCCGTCATGCGGCGCAATCTGCTGTGTCCGCGTTGCATGGGCCCGGGGTTCTATCGCAAGGCGGCGCGCAGTGGTCAGGCCTCCTGCTTCGGTGCCCGGCCCCATGCCGAGTTCTGCGACATGGGCGGCCCGCAGAGCGCGTCGTACCGAGGTGACACCTTGGATCAGGACGATGTGGTCAACCGGGGCGAGCGCATCGAGGTGGACTTTGCCTTTGGAGCACCGCTGCATCATCACGCCGTGGAGGAGGGCGCAGAGGCCATCTATGGCGCAGGCCGGCAGAGTGGCGGGCATGCCGCACAAAGAACCCAGACCCGTCATCGGCGCTTGAGCACGTTGCTGAAGAACCTGATCCTGAGCGAGGACTTTCGTCGCTCGGAGCAGTTGATCTCGGTGGAAAGCGGGCTGTTCAAGGTCCGCGATTTCTTCGTGCCGTTCGCCCATGCCGAGTGTGATGAGCTGGAGCGCATGCGCGGTTATTGGGGCTTGATCTCCGATGCGGCGCAGTCGGGCGATCAGCCGCCGAGCCTGTGGCTCAACACCGGCGGGCGGCAGGACTTGAGCGTGGTGGTCGACAGTTCGCTGTCCGACGATTTCATCCAGCGCTTTCCCATTCACGAACTCGAGGACCTGGCCGGTGCCTATGTGCTGGTGTTCGGATGCGTGCGTGTGTCGAAGAATGCCAAGAAGTACATCGCGGTCCATGATATCTCGCGTATAACGCTCAACAAGACGCCTTGATGTCGCGCCGGATCTACACGACCGGCGCAGTTGGTTCGATTGTGAAGGAGTGATGCATGTTGTTGGAGTACGGTGCTATCACCGTGATGTTTCCCATTGCGCTGGTGATTGCCGGTTGGCTTTGGCTGAGTGGCACTCGCGCGGCGTGTGCGGTGTGGTTGCTGACGGTGCTGGGCGCCTACGCCCTGGTCGGCGCCAGCAAGATTCTATTCAAGGGCTGGGGCATCGGCCTGCCGTCGTTGAACGTTGCCGTGTTCAGTGGCCATGCGATGAATGCCTGTTTGATGGTGCCGGTGCTGGCGAGTGTGCTGGCGCGGCAGATCCACCCGCGGCTGCGATGGCCAGCGGCGCTGGCGGGTCTTGGCTTTGGGGTCTGGTTCGCGGCGACGCTGGTGGGCAATGTGATCCACCCGATGGCGGAGGCCATCATGGGCGCAATCATCGGTGCGAGCGCTGCGCTGGGGTTTCTTCTGGTATTGGAGCGCTGGAATCCACGACGTCTCGGGCCGACTGCGCTGGTGCCCGGGTTGATGCTGATCGTGCTGGCGGCCAGCGCGCCGAAATTCACCGCCGAGCACTGGCTCGATCAGGTGGCCACATCCTTGTCCGGGGCGACCAAGCCGTTTCGCCATGCGGACCTGAAGCGCGAATCTTCGGCGCTGTGAGGACTGTGGAAGCGGCGCGCCTGCGCCGCCTCCCATGCTCGTACTAGCCCAGCTGCTGGACGATCTTGTCCTTGATCAGCAGGCGTTTTTCCTTGAGCTTCTTGACCTCGTCGTCCGGCGCGGCGCGGTCTTCGGCCTTGACCACATCGGCATCGCTGACGTGGTATTCGGTCAGCAGCTGGCTGAGGCGATCATCGCTCTTGGCGCGGGTTTCGACCTCTTCCTTGCTCAGTTTCAGGTCAGCGAACAGGTTGTGTTTTACCGGCATCTCGACACCTCTGGTCAGTGTGGACAGAATGGCGGGCCATCGAAAACGACCCCATGCGTAGCTTCGACCCACAGTCGGGGGCAGATCGTTCAATGCATGTGCCCGCAACGGATGCTCCCAGGATTGGCGACCGCAGGCACGGATGGATGTCCCCGTGGGGGCAGGGCCGATATATACTGCGCGCCATTATTCGTGGGAGAGGCTTGTGGCCATCGATATTCACTGGATTCGCGACGATGCCAGCCTGGCTGAGCATTGCGCCCACTGGCAGCGCCTGCCGTACGTCGCCCTCGACACCGAATTCATGCGGGTCGACACCTTCTACCCGATCGCCGGACTGCTGCAGATCGGCGACGGCGCCAGCGCTTTTCTGATCGACCCCTTGTCGATCACCCAATGGCAACCGCTGACTCAACTGCTGGAAAACCCTGCGGTGATCAAGGTGGTGCACGCCTGCAGCGAAGACCTGGAAGTTTTGTTGCGCCTGACCGGCAGCCTGCCGGCGCCGCTGTTCGACACCCAATTGGCGGCGGCCTACCTCAACCTTGGTTTCTCCATGGGTTACTCGCGCCTGGTTCAGGAAGTGTTGGGCATCGAGCTGCCCAAGGGCGAAACCCGTTCGGATTGGCTGCAGCGGCCGTTGTCCGATACCCAGGTCAGCTATGCCGCCGAAGATGCCGTGCACCTGGCCGAAGTGTTCGAGAAGCTGCGTCCGCAGTTGTCTGAGGACAAGTACGCCTGGGTGCTTGAAGACGGCGCCGAACTGGTTGCCCAACTTCGCCGCGAAGTGAACCCCGACGAGCTGTACCGTGACGCCAAGCTGGCGTGGAAGTTGTCGCGCGCACAGTTGGCGGTGCTGCGCGAGTTATGCGCCTGGCGCGAGCGCGAGGCCCGTGCGCGCAACCTGCCACGCAACCGCATCGTGCGTGAGCAGTCGCTGTGGCCCCTGGCCAAGCTGCAACCGGACAACCTGCAGACCTTGGCCAAGATCGAAGACATGCACCCGCGTACCGTCCGCCAGGATGGCGAGCAGATTCTGGAGTTGATCAAGACCGGCGCCAGCGTTCCGCCCGAACAGTGGCCAGCGGCGCTGCCCGAGCCTTTGCCCATCGAAAGCTCGGCCGTGCTCAAGCAGCTGCGCGCCATCGGCCAACGCGAAGCGGAGCGCCTGAACATGGCACCCGAGCTGATGCTGCGCAAGAAAACCCTTGAGGCCTTGCTCAAGACCGGCTACCCCGATGGCCCTTATCAATTGCCCGATTCGCTGCGTGGATGGCGACGCGAGCGCATGGGGCAGGCCCTGCTCGACAGCCTGGCCAACGCTGGAGACCCTTCATGAAACGCATCTGCTCGATCTATCGCAGCCCGCGCAAGAACGAAATGTACCTCTATGTGCTCAAGAGCGACGCGCTGGAGCGCGTGCCCGAAGGCCTGCTGGGGGTGTTCGGCAAGCCGGTGCACGCCTTCGACCTGGTATTGAGCCCCGAGCGCGCCTTGGCGCGTGAAGACATCAATCTGGTACTGGAACACCTGGATACCCAGGGTTATCACCTGCAGATGCCGCCCGCCGAAGACGAGTACATCGAGCATCTTCCCGAAGAGCTGCTGCGCCGCAACGACCCCATCTGATCATCCCTATCTGCTGCCGCCCTGCTGAAACAGGGTCGGCCAGCTGTCTTGACCAAGGTTTCGCAATGACCCGCGTTCTGATCGCCGAACACGATTACGCCGTTTACGCCAGGTTGCTCGGCGCAGCTGCTCCTCATTTGAATGTACAGACCAGCGGCGATCCGGCCGAACTGGCGCGGTTGGCGGCAGACTGCCCGGTGTGGCTCGGCCAGCCGGACCTGTTCGTCAACCTGTTGCGCACCGGCGCGACCCCGAAATGGGCGCAGTCGACCTGGGCGGGGATTACGCCGCTATTGAAGGAAGGCTTGCCGCGCGGCTATCGCCTGACCCGTGCGGTGGGTATTTTCGGTCAGGTCATGGCCGAGTACATGCTGACGTACATGCTCGGCCATGAACGCGAGGTGCTGGCGCGACTGGTCAGCCAGGTCGAGCGCAAGTGGGATCCGCGTCCCGGCTCGAGCCTGGCCGGGCGTAGCGTGCTGATCGTCGGTGTCGGCGAGATTGGCCAGGCGGTGGCGAGTTTGCTGCAACCCTTCGGTGTCACCCTTAACGGGGTGGCGAGCAGTGCAAGAACGCTGGCGCCTTTCGCCGAAGTGGCGCCGCTCGCCGATCTCGGGCGACTGGTAGCGCAGGCCGACTATGTCATCAACCTGCTGCCCGACACCCCGCAGACCCACGATTTGTTCGATGCGGCGATGTTCAAGCGTTTCAAGCCCGAAGCGCTGTTCATCAACGCCGGACGCGGCGTGGCGGTGGTGGACGCGGATCTGGTGGAAGCGCTCAAGGAAGGGCACCTGGCCGGTGCGGTCATCGACGTGTGTCGACAGGAGCCGCTGCCGGTCAAACATCCCTTCTGGACCGCGTGGGGCTTGCTGCTCACCGGCCACAGCGCAGCGCCGACCTCGCCGTCGGCCATGGTCGAGTTGTTCGTCGAGAACCTGCAGGCGTGGCAGGACAGCAAGCCGCTGCGCGGCGAAGTGGATTTCGCTCGCGGCTATTGAGTTGCGAAGATGAGGGAAGCAGGGTCGGCGGCGGATGACGCGCCGACCCTTCGGATCACAGCGTGAAGTCGCCTTCGGCCACCAGTTGGCTCAGAGGCAGACGCGGGCTCGGCAGCTCGCGGCCTTGCAGGTATTCGGCCAGGGTGGCCTTGTCGCCCAGCTTGCCGATGGCCACGGCGGCGTGCAGCGCGTATTCGGCGGGGACTTTCAGCTCTTCACGGGTCTTGTCCTGGTCGAAACCGGCCATGCCGTGGGTGTGCCAGCCGCTGATGCTGGCTTGCAGCGCCAAGTGGGCCCAGGCCGAACCGGTGTCGAAGGTGTGCCACAGCGCAGGCGATTCCTCGGTCGCGCCGGGTGCGGTGAAGGTGGTCTTCGAGGCGATGATCACGATCGCCGACGAATGCTGCGCCCAGGAGCGGTTGAATTCATTGAGCAGGCCCAGGTAACGCTCCCAGTTCGGCGTGCCGCGGCGCGCGTAGAGAAAGCGCCAAGGTTGCGAGTTGTAGGCCGAAGCGGCCCAGCGAGCGGCTTCGAAGAAGCTGAGCAGGGTGTCCTGTTCGATCTCGACCGGCTCGAACGCACGGGGCGACCAGCGATTGATGAATTGCTCGTGGATGGCGTAGTCGGCGATGCGGGGATTGGCGCTCATGGCATTCCTGAATGAGAGAGTGATGGATGACAGGGGCAAAACCTACTGCGAATCGATCGCGCCTGACAAGTGAAGCTTGACCGGCAGTCGCCAGGGCTTGGCCCGCGCGCCGCAGCGCACTAGACTGGCGGCCCTTTCAGGTACCGCCTATGCCTGAACCGTCAATTTCGTACAGGACACTCGGTAACATGGCCGCCATCGTCGAACCCTTCTGGATGCGCAAGACGCTCGACCAACTCGATCCGGTGGAGTGGGAGTCGCTGTGCGACGGGTGCGGCCTGTGCTGTCTGCAGAAGCTCGAGGACGAAGATGACGAGAGCGTCTACTACACGCGCGTGGCGTGCAAGATGCTGGACCTCAAGACCTGCCAGTGCAGCGATTACCCAAGGCGCAAGCTCGAAGTGCCTGACTGCATCCAGCTGACGCCGGGCCAGGCCGACCAGTTCAAGTGGCTGCCGCCTACCTGCGGTTACCGCCTGGTCAGCCAGGGGCAGGACTTGCCGCTGTGGCATCATCTGGTCTGCGGTGATCGCGAACAGGTGCACAAACAGCGTATTTCACAGTCTGGAAAGATGGTCAGCGAGAAGGATGTCGATGAAGACGACTGGGAAGACTATCTGATCTTTCGGGCGGGCTGATCGAGCGCAGGGCTCATTTTGCGAGGGTCGATTCACACGGGTGAAGCGCATCCCCGCAGCGTGCAGGGGTGCGCCTGATACCGGACGCTTAGACCTTGGGGGTCACAGCCGGATCTTCACCTGTCACGGTCGCCGTGTCGGTGGCCGAATCGGCATTCTTCTTCAGATTCAGCAGGTCTTCGCCAGCGCGCTCGATCTTGCTGCGGATCTCTTCCAGATCGCTACGACCTTTTTCGGCCAGCGACTTGGCTGCGCAGTGACCGCTCCAACCGCGTGCCAGGGCGGCGCCGCCGATGGCCACCTGGATCAGGCCGAAGATCCCGCCGCGGCGCAGACCCTTGCCGATCGTGACGACGCCTACCAGCAGCGAGCCGGCACGTTCCCAACCCTTGACGTTATGGTAGTCGGGCTGAGTAACGGATTTGATGACGTCCACGGTTTTGCTGTCGCTCATGGTGAATCTCCTGATAGGGCAGTGATAACAAGCTGACTGCCAAATCGTCACGCTGTTCCATCGGCTTATTTGAATTTGGGCCCGGAACGCGTGTTGTTGCCCTTGGCCAGTCGATCGTAGAGCACGACGTTGACCGTGGCCGCCAGGTTCATGCAGCCGGTGGTGGGAATATAGATGGTGTCTTCGCACCAGTCGCGCACGCTCTGGTCGAGGCTGCCGTCTTCGGGGCCGAAAATGTAGATGGCACGGTCCGGGTGGGTGTACTCGGGCAGCGGGCGTGCGCCGTCGACCAGTTCCACGGCCACGGGCGTGCAGCCTAGGGGGATGATCTTCTGCAGGTCGTCGATGCCGATGAGCGGGATGTCGTAGTGAACCCGCTTGGTGTCGGTGACGAAATCCCGCGCACGCTCGTAGCGCTTGCCGGTGTAGAACACCGAATTGACCCCGTAGCAACCGGCGGCGCGCATCACCGAGCCGACGTTTTCCGGGGATTTGGGGTTGAACAACCCGATGCAGCTGTACCGTTTGTTGGCCACGTGCTCGCTCAGTCTTTTTTCATCAATCCGGCCAGGGCCGCGAAGGGGTTGTGGGTCGCCTTGGCGATGGTCGGGCTGCTGGTCGAGCCTTCGGCGTAGTACTGCTGGTCGGTGTAGCGCGAATGCTCGTTGTCGTGGCAGTACAGGCACAGCAGTTCCCAGTTGGAGCCGTCCTGGGGGTTGTTGTCGTGGTTGTGGTCGCGATGGTGCACGGTCAGCTCGCTCAGGCGCTTGCCGGCGAACTCACGGGCGCAACGGCCACACACGTGGGGGTACATGCGCAGGGCCTTGTCGCGGTAGCCGCTTTCGCGCTCGCGCTGGGCATCGGCCAGAATGCGATCGAGCTTGGCGGTATGGGGTGTGGACGAACTCATGGGGTTCACCTCGGATAATGACGGTCAGGCGCTATATTAACGGTTTCCCTCGTCCGTAGGAGCGGTCCGTGACCGCGAAAAGGGCGGCGCATCCCATGACCGCTGCTGCATCAGGCTGTGATGTATACTGCGCGCCGGTTTTTTGAGGTGCCGCCCCATGAGTACAGAAGATCCCCGTTTCGCCGGTATTGCCCGCCTGTATGGCCTGGAGGGCATGCAGCGCCTGCGTGATGCGCACGTGGCCATCGTGGGTGTGGGCGGCGTCGGCTCCTGGGCGGCGGAAGCGATTGCCCGCACCGGGGTGGGCGAGATCTCGCTGTTCGACCTGGACGATGTCTGCGTCAGCAACGCCAACCGTCAGTTGCATGCGCTCGACAGCACCGTCGGCAAGCCCAAGGTCGAGGTGATGGCCGAGCGGCTGCGCGGCATCAACCCCGGGTGTACCGTGCACGCGGTGGCTGATTTCGTCACCCGCGACACCATGGCTGAATACATCACGCCGAACATCGATTGCGTGATCGACTGCATCGACAGCGTGAATGCCAAGGCCGCGCTGATCGCCTGGTGCAAGCGGCGCAAGATCCAGATCATCACCACCGGCGGCGCCGGCGGGCAGATCGATCCGACCCTGATTCAAGTGTGCGACCTGAACCGGACGTTCAACGATCCGCTGGCGTCCAAGGTGCGCTCGACTCTGCGTCGCGACTATGGCTTTTCGCGCACGGTCACCCGTCACTACAGCGTGCCCTGCGTGTTCTCCACCGAGCAGCTGCGCTATCCCAAGCCCGATGGCAGCATTTGTCTGCAGAAGAGTTTCGTCGGTGACGGGGTGAAACTGGACTGCGCGGGGGGCTTTGGCGCCGTGATGATGGTGACGGCGACTTTCGGCATGGTGGCGGCGACCAAGGCGGTCGACAAGATCGTCGCCGGAGTGCGGCGGCCGGCGGATCGGGTCAAGGCGGGGGTCTGAGGGCAGGGCTGCACACCCGACCCACAGACTCACGCCAGTTCGCTCATCCGCTTCAATACCGCGTTCAGCCCATTGCTGCGTGAAGGCGACAGCTGGCGGCCCAGGCCCAGTTGCTCGAACCAGGCGTTAAGATCTAGCTCGCGCAGTGCCTGCGACTCCAGCCCCTGAACCCGCACCAGCAGCAGCGCCAGCAAGCCGCGGATCATCCGGGCATCGCTGGCCGCCTTGAAGTGCCAGTGCTCGCCCTGCCGCTCGGCCACCAGCCACACCACGCTCTCACAGCCGTACACGCGATTGGCCTCTACCTTCTGCTCGTCGCCCAGCGGTTCCAGGCGTTCGCCCCACTGCATCAGCAACCGCGCACGTTGCTCCCAGCCGGCGGCCTGGGTGAACACCTTCAGTGCTTCTTGCGCCTGTGGACTCATCGTCATACGAGTATCTCCAGCGACTTGTCCAACGCGTCGAAAAACCGCTGCAAATCCCCTGAGTCGTTGTACAGGCCAAGGGACACACGAATGGCGCCCGACAAACCCAGGTGCTTCATCAGCGGCATGGCGCAGTGATGTCCGGCCCGCACGGCGACGCCCTGATCGGTCAGCAGGTGCGCCAGGTCGGCATTGTGCACGCCCTCCACGACAAAGCTGGCCAACGCGACCTGCGGTGCGCCGAGCAGTTGAACGCCACTGCGCGCGCGCAACCCTGCCAGCAGTTGTGCATGCAGGGCTGCCTCGTGTTCGGCGACCGCCTTCGCGTCCAGGCCGCTCAGGTAATCCAGAGTCGCGCCCAGGCCGATGACGCTGGCGATAGGCGGGGTGCCTGCCTCATGGCCCAGGGGCGCGGGATGGAAGCTGGCGCTCTGGTAGTCGGCCTGGTGCACCATCTCGCCGCCGAACTGCCAGTGCGCCAGCTTCTGCAACGCCTCGCGGCGTCCATACAATACGCCGACGCCGTCCGGGCCGTACAGTTTGTGGCTGGAAAACACATAGAAGTCGCACTGCATGTGCTCCACATCATGGCGTCCGTGCACCACGCCCTGGGCGCCATCCACCACCGTGATCGCGCCTTGGGCCCGAGCCAGCGCCAGCAGGGGCGAGAGCGGTTGCCACGCACCGAACACATTGGACAACTGACTCACTGCCAATACCCGAGTACGCGGTCCGATGATCTGCGCGGCCGCTTGCAGATCGACCACGCCGCTGGCTTCCAGTGGCAGAACCCGCAACGACAGGCCACGACGCTTGGCCAGTTGCTGCCAGGGCAGCAGGTTGGCGTGGTGCTCGGCGGCGCTGATCACCAATTCATCGCCCGGCTGAAACTGCTCGGCCAGGCCATAGGCCAGCAGGTTCAGGGCACTGGTTGCACCGTGGGTGAAAACGATCTGCTCCGGACTGCTTGCATTGAGCCACTGCGCGACCTTCTCACGGCTGGCTTCGAACGCACGCGTGGCCAACGAGCCAGGCAGGTGCTGCGCGCGATGCACGTTGGCCGCACCCTGGGCGTAGTACTGGCCGATGGCGTCGATCAGGGCGTGTGGTTTCTGCGTGGTGGCAGCGCTGTCCAGGTAGGTCTGCTGCTGGTGTTGCAAGGCGGCGATGGCTGGGAAGTCAGAGCGCCAGGGGGAGGCGTGGAACATGGTCGAAGACCCCGGGCAAGAGGCCCGGCAGAGATGCCGGGCCCGATATCGCCACTTAGTTGTGAGCGTGCAGCGCTTCGTTGAGTTCGATGGCCGACTTGTGGCTCTTGCACTCCACGGCGCCGGTGACCGAATTGCGACGGAACAGCAGGTCGGGCTGGCCCGCCAGGTCGCGTGCCTTCAAGGTCTTGACCAGTTGGTTCTGCTCGTCGAGCAGAGCCACCTTGGTGCCCGCCGTGATGTACAGGCCGGCTTCGACGGTGTTGCGGTCGCCCAACGGGATGCCGATACCGGCATTGGCGCCGATCAGGCAGCCTTCACCGACCTTGATCACGATGTTGCCACCACCGGACAGGGTGCCCATGGTCGAGCAACCGCCGCCCAGGTCCGAGCCCTTGCCGACGAACACACCGGCCGAAACCCGGCCTTCGATCATGCCCGGGCCCTGGGTGCCGGCGTTGAAGTTGACGAAGCCCTCGTGCATGACGGTGGTGCCTTCGCCGATGTAGGCGCCCAGTCGCACACGGGCGCTGTCGGCGATGCGCACACCGGCCGGCACGACGTAGTCGGTCATCTTCGGGAATTTGTCCACCGAGAACACTTCCAGCAACTCGCCCTTCAGGCGCGCTTCCAGCTGACGCTCGCCCAGTTCGGCCAGATCGACCGCGCCCTGGCTGGTCCAGGCGACATTGGGCAGCAACGGGAAGATGCCGGCCAAGTTCAGACCGTGCGGCTGGGCCAGACGGTGCGACAGCAGGTGCAGCTTCAGGTACGCCTCGGGCGTGGAGGTCAGCGCGGCGTCTTCGGCCAGCAGGGTCGCGACCAGTGGCTTGTGGCTCTCGGCCAGGCGAGTGAGCAGGGCAGCCTGGGCCGGGTCGACGTGCTTGAGCGCTTCGGCCAGCTGCGAAGCCTGGGTGTTGCTGAAGGTGATGGCCTGGTTGCCGCCGGTGTAGTTCAACAGGGGTGCAATGGCATCGACCAGCGCGGCAGATGGGTTGGTCAGGGGCTGGGCGTAGAACACTTCCAGCCAGGTGCCTTGACGGTTTTGCGTGCCGACGCCGAAGGCCAGGCTGAACAGAGAATTGGACATGGAATTACCTCGTGCAGAATGAGTGCGGGCCCGTGTCAGGCAAGGGCCGCTGCGTAGATGTCGGGCTTGAAGCCGATCACGGTCTTGTCGCCAAGCTGCAACACCGGGCGCTTGATCATCGACGGCTGGGCGAGCATCAGCTCGATGGCCCGGGCCTGGTCGATGTCGGCCTTCTGTTCGTCGGCAAGCTTGCGGAAGGTGGTACCGGCCTTGTTCAGCACGACCTGCCAGCCGTGCTCGTCGCACCAGCGGGCCAGGTGCTCGCGGTCGATGCCAGCGGTCTTGTAGTCATGGAAGGCGTATTCGATCTGGTGCTCGTCGAGCCAGGTGCGGGCCTTCTTCATCGTGTCGCAGGCTTTGATGCCGTAGAGAATATGCGTCATTGATCTAGGAGGGGCTACGAATGCGCCCCACTGCCTCCCGAAAACGAATCGGGGAATTATGCGGCATCGACTGTGACAGCGCCATGCTTGCGTGGCGGAGTAGGGGGCAGGTGAATGTCGAAGCGGCTACCGCCCATTGGCGATACGTCAACGGTGACATCACCGTCTTGGCATTGAATGGCGCGCCGACTGATGGACAGCCCAAGTCCAAAGCCACCAGTTGCGCGGTCGCGGCTGCGATCCATTCGGTAGAAGGGTTCGAAGATCCGCACGCGTTCACCGGCCGGAATACCGATGCCATCGTCTTCGATGCGGATCACCAAGCCGCGTTCATGCGTGGTGATCGCCGATACTCGAACCTGATGCTGACAGTACCGCAGGGCATTGCCGACGAGGTTCTGCAGGGCGCGAGCCGTCAGCTTGGGATCAAACGCGAACAAGTCCGGAGCCAGCGTGGTATCAACAAGCAGATCAATGCCGCGTCGTTCCTGCTCTTCGATGAAACCGATCAACACGCTGTCCAGAAATGCTGCGGTATGCACGGGCTCCAGATGGGCACGTTCGTAAGGCGATTGTAGTCGGGTATAGGACAACAGTTCGCCAACCAGCGAGTCGAGCTCTCGCACATGACCGATCATTTGATCCAGCCTGATGCGCGTGGAGGGGGCCAGTTCGTCCGAGCGGATCAGTGCCATGCCGAACTCGAGCCTGGACAGCGGGGTGCGCAGTTCATGGGAGACCGCGTTGAGCAGGTCTTGTCGCTGAGCCAGAAGTGCCTCTATGTCCTCGGCCATCCTATCGAATACCTGGGCCAGTTCACCGATGTTGGAGCGCTGCGATATCTGCGTTCTTGCGCCCAACTCGCCGCGGCCCAGTCGAATCGCGGTGAGCTTGAGGCGCTGCAGATCTCGCCAGTGCGGGCGCACCCATATCAGCAGACAACCCAGCAGTGCCGCACCGATAAGAATGTTCATCAGCCAATACATCGCATTGATGTCCACGGGCGGGTCCGGCCAGACCACCTCAACCGCCACGCGCTTGGAGAGTGGCGTCAATGCGATACCCAGTTCGCCGTAGAAACCCATCCGCACCGCGTTTCGCCCCTGTGTCAGATCCTGTACCTCCTTGGTACTCAGGTGAACATCATCGATGCCAATCAGGCGCAGTTGCAACGGCGCAAAATCCTGTTGAAGTGCCCGTTCGACGTCACCCCAAGTCGCTTCGGGAACAGCCTGGAAGCGTTGCTGGATAAGCTTCAGTGGCCCTCGGGCTTCTTCCATGTTGTAGATGAAGTTGCGTTCGTCGAACAGCTTGAGTACCGCTTCGGGCACGACATAGAGCGCAAGCCCATAAGTTACAAGCAAGATCAGGTAAAGCCGGGTCAGCATCTTGAACATGGTCGATGGTGCTCGAGTGGCGGAGAAACGCAATGGGCACAGAGTTAGTCGTCCCACTCGCGTCGACTCAGCATGTAGCCCTTTCCCCACACGGTTTTGATTCGCTGGGGATCGCTAGGATTCTCTTCGAACTTGCGGCGCAGTTTCGAGATCGCTACATCGACCGATCGGTCGATACCATTGAACTCGATGCCCCTGAGCTCGTGAATCAATTGGTCGCGGCTCAACACTTCACCGGTGTGCCGAGCCAGGATTACCAGCAGGTTGTATTCCCCGGAAGACAGGTCAACCCGTTGTGACCGCCATTGCACCTGACGCTCTGCCAGGTCCAGGGTCAGTTGACCTAGAACGATTCGCTTGGCTTCGCTCGGCTGTTCGCCATGGGCGCTGCGCCGCAGCAATGTGCGGATGCGGGCCAGCAGCACACGGGGCTCGCAGGGCTTGGCTACATAGTCGTCCGCACCCGTTTCCAAGCCCAGAATCTGGTCGTCGCTGTCATGTCGAGCGGTCAGCATGATAATGGGCAGTTCGGCATCGTGCTGCCGGATCAGGCGGCAGACTTGCAGTCCATCCAGACCTGGAATCATCAGATCCAGCACGATCAGATCAGGCCGCTGCCTGCGTATGGCATCCAAGGCTTGATCGCCACGATGAACCACGCTGACGCCATAGCCGAACCGCTGCAGATAGCTTGCGATCAGCTCGGCCAGCGCTTCATCGTCCTCCACGAGCAGGATTCCGGTCATTTCGTTTCAGCCTGGTTTTAAAGCGCTAGGATAACCAAAGAAACCGGCAGTAGTCCGTTCGCTTGACACTCCTTAACAACTTCCAACACTTCTTTACAAGTTGCGCAGCCAAGTGTCGCTAGCATGGGCGGATCTTTCCGGGAACGCCATCATGTCTTCGCTACGTCAACTTCCATTCCATCGACTGCTTCCATGCCTGGTCTTTCTGTTGCTGGCAGCGTGTGGCAAGCCAGCAGCGCCTGAACAGGCATCGCCACCTCAAGTGACCGTCGAGTCGGTGAAGCCGCAAGCGTTGACGGTCACTACCGAACTGAACGGGCGTCTGGTTTCTCCTCGTACGGCCGAAGTTCGTGCCAGGGTTGCAGGCATCGTCCTCAAGCGCGTTTATCGCGAGGGCAGTGACGTGAAGCAGGGCGACGTGTTGTTCCTTATCGACCCGGCGCCGCTGCAAGCCGAAGTCGAGAGCGCCCAAGCCGGTGTCAAGAAAGCCGAGGCGAACCTTTACCAGACCCGCCTGCAAGCCGAGCGATACGAAGAACTGGTCAAGATCGACGCGGTGAGCCGCCAGGAGGCCGAGAACGCCAAGGCTGGTTTTCTGCAGTCTCAAGCCGACGTCGCCTCCGCGCGGGCGACCTTGAAAAAGGCTCGCCTTGATCTGGGCTACGCCACAGTCACCGCACCCATCTCCGGGCGTATCGGCAAGGCTCAGGTCACCGAAGGCGCCTTGGTGGGCCAGGGCGATACCACCGCGCTGGCCATGATTCAGCAACTCGAACCGATCTACGCCGACGTCAACCAGTCCACGCGGCAGATCAGTCAGCTGCGAAAATCGCTACAGACCGGCCAGCTGCAAGCTCTTTCCAAGACGCAGATAAGCGCCACCCTCATTCAGGAGGATGGCACCGCCTACCCGCTCAAGGGCGTCCTGCTGTTCACGGATCTGGCGGTTGATCAAAGCACGGGGCAGATCACCTTGCGCAGCGAGTTTCCCAATCCGCAAAAGCTGCTGTTGCCCGGCAGCTTCATTCGCGTGCAACTGGATCAGGCCCACGATGCGAACGGCATCACGGTGCCGCAGCGAGCTGTGCAGCGTGATGCGGCAGGCAAGGCCATCGTGTTGCTCGTCGATGCTCAAGGCCAGGTCGAGGAGCGTCAAGTCGAGGTCGACGGCGTCAGAGGCAATCGCTGGATCGTGCAGCGCGGATTGAGCGCTGGCGAGCGAGTGATTATCGAAGGCTTGCAACATGTTCAACCTGGCATGGCTGTGACCGCCCAGGAGCCTGGCAATGTTGCGGATTCTGGAGCAAACCGCTGATGGCACAGTTTTTTATCGGCCGGCCGGTGTTCGCCTGGGTCATCGCGTTGTTCATCGTGCTGGCCGGACTGATTGCCATCCCCAATCTGCCCGTGGCGCAATACCCGAGCGTGGCCCCGCCGCAGATCGAGCTCACTGCGACCTACCCGGGAGCGTCCGCCCAAACCATTGACGAGACCGTGGTAAGCCTGATCGAGCAAGAGCTCAACGGGGTCAATCATCTTCTGTATTTCAGCTCCAGCAGCAGCCAGGGCACGGCAACCCTGACCATCACGTTCCAGCCAGGCACCGATCCGGAGTTGGCCAAGGTCGATGTTCAAAACCGGCTGAAAGTCGTTGAGCCGCGCCTACCCCGGGCCGTGACTCAGCAGGGCCTGCAGATTGAAGAGACGTCCGCCGGCTTTCTGATGATCGCAACACTGAGCTCGATCGACGGGCGCCTGGACGAGATCGCCTTGAGCGACTATCTGGCACGCAACGTGATCAACGAGATCAAACGCCTGGATGGCGTCGGCAAGGCTCAGCTGTTTGGCTCCGAGCGTGCCATGCGGGTCTGGGTGGACCCGCAGAAACTGGTGGCGTTTCAGCTGACACCCGGGGAAGTCAGCCAGGCCATTGCCGACCAGAACGTACAGGTGTCGGCAGGTAGCATTGGTGACCTGCCCAGTTCGACCGACCAGGAGATGACCGCGACGGTCATGGTGAAAGGGCAGCTCGGCACCCCGGAGGAATTCGCCGCCGTCGTGCTCAAGGCGAACCCGAACGGCTCCAACGTGACCGTGGGCGATGTCGCCAGGGTAGAAGTCGGAAGTCAGAGCTACAACTTCGGAACGCGCCTGGATGGCAATGCATCCGTGGCCGTGGGTGTGCAGCTGGCGCCCGCCGGCAACGCCTTGAATACAGCCACGCAGGTGCGGGCCAAGCTCGACGAGCTGTCGCGGTTTTTCCCGGCAGGCGTCAAATACGACATACCCTACGACACCTCGCCGTTCGTGAAAATATCGATTACCAAGGTCATCCATACCCTGCTCGAAGCGATGGCGCTGGTCTTCATCGTGATGTTCGTTTTTTTGCAGAACATTCGTTACACCTTGATCCCTGCACTGGTCGTACCCGTAGCACTGATGGGCACCTTTGCTGTGATGTTCCTGCTCGGCTTCTCCATCAACGTGCTGACCTTATTCGGCATGGTGCTGGCAATCGGCATTCTGGTGGACGATGCCATCGTTGTCGTTGAAAACGTCGAACGCCTCATGGCGCAGGAAGGGCTGTCGCCCAAGGACGCCACCCGCAAGGCCATGACCGAGATCAGCAGCGCAATCATTGGTATCACGCTGGTGCTGACCGCCGTGTTCATTCCGATGGCCTTCATGCCAGGGTCGGTTGGAGTGATCTACCAGCAGTTCTCGATTTCCATGGCAGTAGCCATCGTCTTCTCGGCGTTTCTGGCCCTGAGCCTCACGCCCGCCCTGTGCGCCACGCTGCTCAAGCCCATTGCCGATGGAAACCACCATGAAAAGAAAGGGTTCTTCGGCTGGTTCAATCGCAAGTTTGATCGCGCCAGCGAGCGCTATGAAGGCTGGGTGCGCGGCGCAGTACGCAGAGTGGGGCGATACATGCTGGTGTTCGTGATGTTGGTCGTGATTCTGGGCGTGTTGTTCAGTCGCTTGCCTTCATCCTTTTTGCCCATGGAGGATCAGGGGTACACCATCACCGACATACAGCTGCCGCCAGGCGCCAGCCAGAATCGGACCATTGCCGTAGCCAAACAGGTCGAGGCGCACAACGCCCAGGAATCGGGTGTTGCCAATACGGTAATGATCTTGGGTTTCAGTTTTTCCGGCAGCGGGCAGAATGCGGCCCTGGCGTTCACTACCTTGAAGGACTGGTCGCAGCGCTCCGCAGAGGATTCGGCACAAGCGATCGCCGATCGCGCCAGTGCGGTATTTTCCGGGCTCAAGGATGCCATTGCATTCAGTCTGCTACCGCCCCCGGTAGAGGGGTTGGGAACTTCCGGCGGTTTCGAGGTGCGTTTGCAAGACCGGGGCGGGCAAGGCTATGCCGCTCTTCAACAGGCGCGCTATGAGCTTTTGGGCAAGGCCTCGTCCAGCCCATTGCTGCAAAGCGTGCGCGAGGCGTCATTGGCGGAAACGCCGCAGATCGACATCGAGATCGATCGCCAACAAGCCAACGCAATGGGCGTCTCCTTCGCCGACATTGCCAGCGTGTTGTCCACATCGCTCGGTTCGGCCTACGTCAACGACTTTCCCAACCTGGGGCGCATGCAACAGGTCATCGTGCAAAGCGAGGGCGATCGTCGTCAGCAGATTGATGACGTGATGCGTCTTGAAGTCAAAAACAACCAAGGTCGCATGGTGCCCGTATCGGCATTTGCCCAGGCGAACTGGACCAGGGGGCCGGCGCAGCTCAATCGGTACAACGGTTATCCTTCGGTGAGTCTGTCCGGTGAGCCTTCGGTGGGCCATAGCACCGGCCAGGCAATGGAGGAAATGGAGCGACTGGCTTCGAGTCTGCCCAAGGGATTCGCGTTGGAGTGGACAGGCCTGTCGCTGCAAGAGCGAATCTCGGGCGGACAGGCGCCGCTGCTGCTGGGCCTGTCGATGATCGTCGTTTTTCTTTGTCTGGCAGCGCTGTACGAAAGCTGGGCGATCCCCGCTGCTGTATTGCTGGTAGTCCCGCTGGGCATCATCGGGGCCGTGCTGGCCGTGACGCTGCGGGGCATGCCGAACGATGTGTTCTTCAAGGTCGGGCTTATCACTATCATCGGCCTCTCGGCGAAGAATGCGATTCTGATCATCGAATTTGCCAAGAGCCTGCATGAGCAAGGCATGGGCAGGGTCGAGGCGGCGATCCGCGCCGCGCGTCTGCGCCTGCGGCCGATCATCATGACCTCGCTGGCTTTCATTCTGGGCGTCGTGCCGCTGGTATTTGCGACGGGGGCCAGTTCTGCCAGCCAGCAGGCCATCGGTACAGGGGTGATAGGCGGCATGCTCACCGCCACTTTGGCAATCATCTTCGTGCCGGTGTTCTTCGTGCTGGTGATGGGCGTGGTGGAACGCATGAAATATCGTTCACGCCCTTGAGGCAAGGCAGACAGCTCCGCGGGCATGCGCCGACAGCCTGTGAACCGTTACCATGGTGGCTGCCTGTCGATTCAAAGGAAATCCTGCCCCATGCAAACCGCCTACACCGTGCTGATCCTGTTGATGCTGGTCGGCGTTTCGCGGTTGTTCGCCCGCGTCATTCCCTTGCCATTGCCGCTGCTGCAAATCGCCGCCGGGGCCATCCTCGCCTGGCCGACCCTGGGCCTGCACGTCGCACTGGAACCCGAGCTGTTCCTGTTTCTGTTTCTGCCGCCGCTGCTGTTTTCCGATGGTTGGCGCATTCCCAAGCGCGATCTCTGGCATTACCGCGGCCCCGTGCTGATGCTGGCGGTGGGCCTGGTGCTGTTCACGGTATTGGGGGCGGGGTACTTCATTCACTGGCTGCTGCCCGACATTCCGCTGCCGGTGGCCTTCGCCCTGGCGGCGGTACTGTCGCCGACCGACGCCGTGGCAGTGTCGGCGATTGCCCAGGACCGCTTGCCGACCCCGCTGATGCGCATCCTTCAGGGCGAGGCGCTGATGAACGATGCCTCGGGCCTGGTGACCTTCAAGTTCGCCCTCGCGGCAGCGATCACCGGCGTGTTCTCCCTGGCCGACGCCAGTGTCACGTTCGTCCTGGTGGCGGTCGGCGGCCTGGCCTTGGGCGTGCTGCTGAGCTGGGTGGTAGGGCGTCTGCGTGTCTGGATGATTGCGCGGGGCTGGGACGATCCGGCGACCCATGTGGTGTTCATGCTGCTGTTGCCCTTCGCCGCGTATGTGCTGGCCGAGCGCCTGGGTGCCTCGGGCATCCTCAGCGCGGTGGCTGCCGGCATGATGCAGAGCTGGCTGGACCTGCTGCCCCGGCAGACCCGCACGCGCATCCTCAACCGCAGCGTCTGGGCGCTGCTGGAGTTTGCTTTCAACGGTTTGATCTTCCTCCTGCTCGGCTTGCAGTTGCCGGACATCGTCAAGGCAGTGCTGAGCCACGAGCCGACGTTGTGGCCTGCGTTGTCGTGGCGCTGTCTGGAGGTGCTGGCGATCTTCGGCATCTTGCTGGTGCTACGTTTCGTCTGGGTGCAAAGCACCTGGCGCGCGACGACATGGATACGTCGCCTGCGCGGCAAGGCCACTATCACGCGGCTGCCAGACGCCCGCTCCTGCGCGCTGCTGACCCTGGGCGGTGTGCGCGGCGCGGTAACCCTGGCCGGCGTCATGTCGGTGCCGCTGTTGATGGCACCCGGTCAGGACTTCCCTCAGCGAGACCTGCTCATCTTCATCGCCGCCGGTGTCATCCTGCTGTCGCTGGTCGTGGCCTGCATCGCCTTGCCGCTGTTGCTGCGCGGCGTGGCCACCAGCGATGATCAGGGCGCTCGCCAGGAAGTACGGGATGCCTGGCGCCACACCGCCGAGTCGGCCATTCGCTCGCTCGAAGAGGAAGATCCGACGCAGAAAGCCACCGAGCAGGACGCCAGTCAGGCGGCCCTGGCGACCGAGCTCAAGGCGAGGATCATGTCCGAGTATCGCCAGCAACTGGAGGCGTTCGAGGATTCCGCCGAGGCCCAGGCGCTGGCCCGGCAAATGGATCAACTCGAACGCCACCTGCGGATCAAGGCACTGCGCGCGCAGCGCCTGGCACTCTATGAAATGCGCCGCGAACGCCGGATCGGCGACGATGCCGTGCGCGAGGTGCTGGCCGAGTTGGACATGAGCGAAGCCAACCTCGGCCACGGGCGCTGAGCCCAGGCCGCGGGCATGAAAGCGCTCTGCGGCGGGCCGGCAATGGAGCACCCGCAGAACAGGCGCCGCGCGGGATGATCAGCGTTGCGCGTCTGTGGAGGAAGCTAAATCAACAGCGCCCGTGGGAATCTCGACGACAAACACGGTGCCCGCTTCGGCGCTCGAGGTGACGTCCACATGCCCCTGATGGGCGCTGACGATCTCGGACGCGATGAACAATCCCAGACCCAGGCTGGCATGCGGTCCTTTGTCGGTGGGTGACTCGGGTGAATATCTGTCCAATGGATTGAAGATCGATCCAAGGACTTCTTCGGGGATGACCGCGCCCGTGTTGTGAACCGTGAATCTGAGCGTATCGTCTGTGGCGGTAAGCGCCACCGTGATGGCTCCCTGTGGATCACCATGTTGCACAGCGTTGCCTATGAGGTTGGAAAACACCTGTTCCAGACGCGTAGCGTCGTACAGGCCGATTGCGCTGACCGGGCTTTCCAGCAGGATCGTCGCGTTCGGGTTCACCATGCGCAGTTCTTCTACGACGCGTTCGAGCGCAGGCGCCACGTCGCTCCTGGTCTTCGACACCGGCAGGCCGGGGCCCAGTTGGGATCGGGTGAAGTCCAGCAGATCGCCCACGATCCGGGAAGCGCGCTTGACGCTGGTGTAGATCCGCGAGGTGATCTTGGTGGCCCGCGCACTCAGATCATCTGTGCGCAGCAGTGCGTCCGCCCCCAGCATGATGGCGCCCAGAGGGGTCCGCAGGTCATGCCCCAGTATGCCGAGAAAGACGTTCCGCGAGGCTTGTATCGCCTGGGTGTAGCTGCCCACCGATCGCGCCAGGGCTTGATCGATCGCCTCGTTGAACCGGATCATGTCTTCGACATCGATGTCGGCTTTCTTGCTGGCGTCGTTGACCCACTGCTTGATGACACTTGCGCGCAGGGCGCGAAATTCGGCGACGACCTGCTCGATGGTGAATCCGGAAAGCAGCCTGGAAAGCGCATGGACATTGGCTGCGGTGGTCTCGTTCTGGGCGTCATGGCCCTTGGATTTCTCGGTCTGCTGCTGGCTCGATTGCGCATTGCGCAGGTCATCGGCAATGGCCAGCAACATCGCGTGCGCATGATCCCTGAGGTCTTCACGATCAAGCGGCGTGCCAGGCGTTTCCAGGCTTCGCGCGAAATCTTCCCAGTTCTGAAGGATGGGTTCGATGTTCTTGAGGATGAAGTCTGACAGGCGCATGAAGACGGATCCGTTGTCATGAAGCCCCTGATGGCACCCCGGTGTACGGATTAAACCATTATTGCGCCGGTGGGTGTTCCGCAACCACGCCAGCGATCTTGAGGAGCCTGTTGAATCATGCTGAGTGCAGAGCTGAAGGCGTTCTACACCGTCGCCCTTTTGGGTAGTGTTACCCAGGCGGCCAAGAAGCTTGGCTTGAGCCAGCCGACGGTCACTACGCAGATTCGGCAGCTGGAAAGCCGCTACGCGGTCGAGTTGTTCTATCGAGGCGGGCGTCGTCTGACCGTCAGCGATGAGGGAGCTCGGCTGCTGCCAAAGGTGAAAGTCCTGCTTCAGCATGAAGCCGATATCGAGTTCCACCTGCGAAACTGCGGCCAGGGCAGGGGGGCACTCAGAATAGGTGCGACGGCGCCTTATTACATACTCGATCTGGTCAAGACCTTTCGCGAACGTTTGCCCCACATCGACGTGTCAGTGGAAATCGGCAACTCTCAGGACGTCCTCGAGGCGCTGGAAGAGTACCGGGTGGACCTGGCGGCGTCTTCGCAATGGCTGGAGGATCCGCGTTTGATGCACCTGGTGCTGGGCACCGATCCCTTGGTGCTGGCCGTCCACAAGCAGCACCCGCTGGCCGTGCATGATTGCGTGCCGCCCAGCGCGCTGGCCGGACAATGCCTGTTGATGCGTGAACACGGTTCCACCACCCGAACGTTGACCGAGACCTTCTTGAGCACCCATCAGGTTCGCCCTGTTATCGAACTGGAAATCGGCAGCCGCGAATCCATTCGCGAGGCCGTTCTGCGCAATATCGGTGTGAGTCTCATTGCCCGCCAGGAGGTACCCGTCAATCCGGATCTGCGAATCATCGCGGTAGAAGGCACGCCGCAGATCGCCGAGTATCTGTATTGCCTCAAGGATCGCAGGCAGGCACGTTTGCCCGCCGCCTTTCTCGACGTCGCTCGCGACAGTCTTGAGCGGTAGATGCTTAACAAATTTGCCGATATGACTATCGCCAGCTTTTGGCTATCTGCCACATCGCCGTCGCAATAGCACCCTAGCATTGCCTCATCGACACGAATGCCGCGTTGCACACGCGGCTCGTGCTCCATCTGATGAGGTGCATCCATGCTCTGTTCCCTTCCCACCGCTGAAGCCTCCCCGAGCGTACAGGTTCGGATCGCTGACTTGCAGAAGAGCTTCGGCGCCTTCAAGGCATTGGATAATGTGTCATTGGCCGTCTCGCCTGGCGAGCTGGTCTGCCTGCTGGGGCCATCGGGGTGCGGCAAAACCACCTTGCTGCGATGCATCGCCGGATTGGAGCGCCAGAACCGGGGCACTATCTATCTGGGGGGCAGGGATGTATCCAATCTACCGCCCCAGGCCCGGGACTACGGCATTGTGTTCCAGTCGTATGCCTTGTTTCCGAATCTCAACGTCGAGCAGAACATCGGCTACGGGCTCACCGGCAGCGCCCGTGACATCGTTCGTCAGCGGGTTGGCGACATGCTTGAGCTGGTAGGGCTGACCGGAAGCGAGACGAAGTATCCCGGCCAGCTGTCCGGCGGTCAGCAGCAGCGCGTGGCACTGGCTCGCGCACTGGCACCCGCACCGTCGTTGCTGCTGCTGGATGAGCCCATGTCGGCGCTTGATGCGCAGGTGCGCGAACACCTGTGTATGGAGTTGCGCAGCCTGCAGCAGCGCCTGGGCATCACCACGTTGATGGTCACGCACAATCAGGAAGAAGCCATGCTGATGGCTGATCGGATTGCAGTGATGAACCAGGGATGCATCGAGCAGTACGCCAGCCCGCAATCGATCTATGAACATCCGCAGACGCCATTCGTGGCCAATTTTGTTGGCCAGGGCAACTGGTTGAGTTTTGAAGGCAATGGCAGCGGTCACGCGCAAGTCGGGGCACTGCAGTTGCGACTGGCCGGTGGAGTCGCGCCTCGCGCCGCTGGGCGGCTTTTTTGTCGTCCCGAGGCAATCTGCGTGAATCCTCTGCAGGGGGAGGAAAACCTTTTCGCTGCCCAGATGAGGGAGGTGACCTTCCTTGGGAACAGATGCCGGGTGAGTTTCGAATTCGACGCATTACCGGGTCAATCACTGACCGCCGAAATCAGTGCGAGTCAGCTGCCATCTTCGGGGACGCGGAATATCCGGGTAGCCCTGCCTCCAAGTAGCCTGCAGGTGTTTGCCTGATATGCTTGACGTGAACATACCGGTTGGCGACCGGGTCCAGGTCCGCCGGATCGAACGCTCCGGTTGGGCCGACCGACTATTCGTATTCGGCGGGAAAGTACTGTTTCTCGCAGTTCTCGCGATGGCGCTGCTTCTGCCCCTGCTGGCGATCTTCTGGCGCGGCTTCAGCAACGACATGGGGCAGGGCGGCGGACTTGCCGCAGCTCGACAATTGCTGGCCAGCGAGCATTTCCATTGGTTGCTGGGCAACAGCCTGCGTGTCTCCTTGACTGTCGCGATCATTGTGGTGCCTCTGGCCTATGTGTTCGCCTACGCGCTGCAACGCACCTTGATTCCCGCCAAGGGCCTGTGGCGCGCAATATCCCTGCTGCCGCTGTTGGCGCCATCGATGCTGCCCGCCATTGCGTTGATCTACCTGTTCGGTAACCAGGGACTGCTGCGCGGCCTTTTTGCAGACAATATCTATGGTTTTTGGGGCATCGTGATCGGCGAGGTGATCTACACGTTTCCCCACGCGCTGATGATTCTGCTTTCGGCCCTCTCGCTGAGCGACGCGCGTCTGTTCGACGCGGCATCGAGCATGGGTGCAAGCGCCTGGCGGTCTTTCTACAGCATCACCTGGCCCGCCTCTCGACAAGCCGTGTTTGCCGCGTTCTGCCTGGTCTTCACGCTGACCATCACCGACTTCGGCGTGCCGGTGATTGTCGGTGGCGACTATCAGGTGTTGGCCATCGAGGCTTACAAGGCTGTGGTGGGGCAGCAACAATTCGGTCGTGGGGCTCTCATCGGTATGGTCTTGCTGGTACCCGCGCTGATCAGCTTTTCCATGGATGCCTGGTTGCGCCGGCGCCAACGTTCGTTCATGAGTGGCCGCGCGCAGGTATTCACGCCACAGCCTTCGACATGGCGAGATGGCGGTTATCTGGTGATCGTCGTACTCATCTGCACAGCGCTGCTGGCCGTATTGGGGATGGCGGTGTTTTCCTCTCTGGTCAAGTTCTGGCCCTACAACCTGTCGTTGTCGCTCAAGCACTACCTGTTCAATGAAAACGCAGGCGGTGGATGGCTGGCCTATCGCAACAGTCTGGTACTGGCGAGCTGCAGTGCGGTGATCGGCAGCGCGTTGATCTTCACCGGTGCCTATCTGATGGAGAAAACCCGTGGGCAGGCTGGCCTTGATCTGGCCCTGCGCATACTCACCTTCAGACCCATGGCCGTGCCGGGGCTGGTGCTCGGACTTGGCTATGTCTTTTTCTTCAATCTGCCCGACAACCCGTTGCACAGCCTATACGGGAGCATGGCGTTGCTGGTGATCTGCACCATTGCCCATTATCTGACCACTGCGCACATGACCGCGACCACTGCCTTGCGCCAGTTGGACACCGAGTTCGAAGCAGCGGCGCTTTCGCTCAAGGTCCCTTTGCATCGGCACTACCTGCGGGTCACCTTGCCGATTTGCCTACCTGCAGTGCTGGACATCGTCCGTTACTTGTTCGTCTCGGCGATGACCACCGTTTCCGCAGCCATTTTCCTGTACTCGCCAGACAGCATTCTCGCTGCCGTGGCGGTACTCAACATGGACGACGCAGGCAATGTCGGCGGCGCAGCCGCCATGTCGACGCTGATTCTGTTCACCTCGGCGGCCGTTTCACTTTTGCTCGCCTGGACGTCTCGAGGGCTGTTGCGACGTTCACAAGCCTGGCGCCAGAGCACCCCATCCCACTGATCTGCGGAGACCCTGATGCACTATCGATCCCCCATACGGCTGCAGGCGGCCATTCTCGACTGGGCTGGCACCGTCGTCGATTTCGGCTCGTTCGCGCCTACTCGAATCTTTGTCGAGGCCTTCGCCACATTCGATATCGAGCTGAGCCTCGAAGAAGCCCGAGGCCCCATGGGCATGGGCAAGTGGGACCACATCCGCAGCCTGTGCAATCAGCCACAGATCGCTGCGCGTTTCGAGCAACGCTTCGCGCGACGACCCAGCGATGCTGACGTGACAGCCATCTACGAGCGGTTCATGCCGTTGCAGATCGCCAATGTCGGCAAGCACAGCGCCCTCATTCCCGGTGCACTCGCCGCAATCGAGCACCTGCGCCAGGCCGGACTTAAAATCGGTACCACTTCGGGATATCCCCGGCAGGTGATGGATCATGTCGTGGCCATGGCCGCCGTGGCCGGCTATCAGCCCGATCATGTGGTCGCGGCCGATGACCTGCTCACTGGGCGACCTGGCCCAGCTCAGGCGCTGGCCAATGTGATCGCGCTGGGCATCGGCGACGTCGCCGCCTGTGTGAAAGTCGATGACACCCTGCCGGGTATTCTCGAAGGCCGCAGTGCCGGAATGTGGACGGTCGGGCTGCGCTTCTCCGGTAATTTCCTCGGTCTGGATTACCCGGCCTTCGAGGCGCTCACCCCCTCCGAGCTCGAGCAGCATCGACAGCGCATCGATGCGCTGTTCACCCCGGCACGCCCGCATTACCTGGCAGACACCATCGCTGATCTGCCAGCGCTCATCGATGAGATCAACCTACGTATGGCCCAGGGTGAAACACCCTGCAGTCCATGATCAAGCGTCTGACCGACCGACAACTTCTTCGCGAACCTCTCAGGATCACTTCATGTTCAAGCCCCTCGCCCTTGCCGCAGTGCTCGCAGGCTTCAGCCTCCACGTTCAGGCCGCCACGGAACTTACGGTGTATACCGCCCTGGAAGCCGAGCAACTGCAGACCTACGAAAAAGCTTTCGAGAAAGCCAACCCGGATATCGATATCAAATGGGTGAGGGACTCGACCGGAATCATCACGGCCAAGCTGCTCGCGGAAAAGGCCCGTCCGCAAGCTGATGCCGTTTGGGGGCTGGCAGCCTCGAGTCTGGCCATCCTCGATCAACAAGGCCTACTCGACGCCTACGCGCCCAAGGATCTGCCCAAGATTGGTGCCCAGTACCGTGATCCGGCCAACCCGCCGGCGTGGGTCGGCATGGATGTCTGGGCCGCCACCCTGTGCTTCAACACCGTCGAAGCCGAGAAGCAGAACCTGCCCCGGCCTGTCAGTTGGCAAGACCTGACCAACCCGGTCTATCGCGGCAAGATCGTGATGCCCAACCCGGCCTCGTCCGGTACCGGGTTCCTGGACGTAAGCGCCTGGCTGCAGACTTTTGGCGAAGCACAGGGCTGGGCCTACATGGACGATTTGCATCGCAACATCGGTCAGTACGTCCACTCCGGTTCCAAGCCTTGCAAGATGGCTGCAGCGGGCGAGTTCCCTATCGGTATTTCGTTTGAGTACCCCGCAGTACAGCTCAAACGCCAAGGGGCTCCGCTGGATATCATCCTGCCCAAAGAGGGCCTGGGCTGGGAGATCGAGGCAACAGCCGTGATCAAAGGCACCGCTCACCCCGAGGCTGCCAAGCGTCTGGCTGACTTCTCGGCGAGTGCCGCAGGCATGGCGCTGTACCAGGAGAACTTTGCAGTGCTGGCCCAGGCAGGCCTGGCCAAGCCGCCCACCGAGCTACCGGCCGACTATGAGCAGCGCCTGATCAAGAATGACTTCGCCTGGGCCTCGAGAGAGCGCGACAACATTCTGGCCGAGTGGCGCAAACGCTACGACGGTAAATCGGCCAAGCAATAGGGAGGAGGTTGAAATGGATCGGTTTGCAAGCGACCTGCTGGTGGTAGGCGCAGGAATTCTCGGGCTTTCTCACGCCTATGCGGCTGCCAGGCGAGGACTGAAGGTGCGTGTGTTCGAGCGTTCAGCCACTCCCGTGGGCGCCTCGGTGCGCAACTTCGGCCAAGCGTTGGTCACCGGGCAACCGCCCGGCGTCATGCTCGAATTGGCCAAAGCCAGCCGCGGGCTCTGGGCCAGTTGGAGCATAGCCGCAGGCTTCGAGCTCAAGCGCAATGGCTCGTTGCTGTTCGCGCGCACCGAAGCGGAAGAAACACTGCTCGCCGCTTTTTGCGCCGGGCGAGCCCAGCACCACGATTATCGGGTAGAACTGTTGAGCCACACACAACTGAGCGATTTGTATGGCGGTCGATTCAACCATCATCGAGCCGCCTTGCACGGCTTCGATGATCAGCAGCTGTATTCCCGCGAGGCCATACCGAAACTGGTCGGCTATCTGCAGCGCGAACTGGGCGTTGAGTTTCATTTTTCGACCTTGGTCAGCGGAGTCGAACCTGGGCACCTGCAGAGCACTGCCGGCCGCTTTCGCGGTCGGCAGGTGGTGGTGTGTTCAGGGCATGACTATCTGACGCTGCTCGCCGAGCCCATGGCGGCACTGAATCCCAGGGTGTGCCGCTTGCAGATGCTGCGGGGGCGGCCCGACTCAAATCTGGATCTGCAGCATTCTGTACTGACCGGACTGAGCTGTGTTCATTACGCAGCCTTTGCAGATCTGCCTGAAGCCGCCGCCGTGCGCGCCGAAATCCAACGCAACTATCCTCATCTGGAAGAACACGGCATTCACCTGCTGGTCAGCCCCACACCGTATGGGGATCTGATCATCGGTGATTCCCATGATTACGCCACGGACGCTTCACCGTTCAACTCCGACCAGGTGGACCGGTGGATGCTGGCGCTCGCAGAGGACACCCTGGGTTGCAAGATCCAAGTCATGGAACGCTGGCAAGGTGTCTATGGCGCCAAGGGACCGAATCCCTTTTCGCGGTTGGACATCGCGCCGGGGTTGAGTGCAACGCTGATGCACAGTGGAGTCGGCATGAGTGTCGGCCCAGCGTTGGGGGAACAGGCAGTGACCGCCATGTTCGGCGCACCCGACTCAACCCTGTAAAGCACGCAGGATGGGCCGCACGCCTTGGGGGTCAGCTGATCCGCCGAGCGGGAACCTCTCAGGGATTGATCACACAGCCCAGACTGGGTTACTGTATAAACATACAGTAACCAATGTGAGGTCATAGCCGATGCGCAGATTATCCAAACTGTGGACGGCCGTCGCTAGCGCCATACCTGTGGTGGTGGGCTCGGCGCTTGGTGGGTTGGGGTTGGTCGACCTCAACCTGATGCTGGCAATCGCGCTCATACCCCAGGTGATATTCCTCGTGATCGGTGAGTGGCCCGATTTCGAGCGGACCTCTCGCCAACCCGTGTGGGTGGAACAGGAATACGAACAGCTTCCACGCTACGTCGTGCGCCGACAGCACCTGACCAACGCTGCCGCCGTGAACGAAGCGCTGGTCGAGTTCGACCTCGATCAAGCCAGCCTCGGCCGGGCCCGCTAGGCGACCACCTCCGGGTATATGCGCCGCACGAATTTGCGGTCGCGGCGGCTCAAGGTGTGATTGATGCCGACTTCCCAGTCGCCCACGGTCTGCTCCTGCAGCACCGAGTAATGCATGATCGAAGTACGGTCATACGCCGTGCCCTTGGCCAGCGCCTTGTCGATCTTGTCCAACAGGTTGATGTCGACGGTCTGCTGGTCGATGCCCTTGGCCGCGAAGTACGCATACAGCTTGGGGACGTCCCACGGAATATCCGCTTTGGGGTGTTGATGCTCGTGCAGCAGTCCCAATACGTGACCGAACTCGTGCAGCACGGTCCGCCCGAACAGCGGATCATCCGGCTTGATGCCCAAGGCCATGGTTGCATCCATCGGGCTGGCCAGCAGCGCGTCGGTGCCGACTTGGCTGTAGTTGTCTTCGCCACCGGTATAGATGCGGATGTCGGCGAACGGGCTGTCGACGAAGTCGAACTTCAGGTTGGCCCAGCTCAGCCACTGCCGCGCCACCTTCTCGATGGCTGCCTGGTGCTCGACTGGGGTTTCATTGAAAAAACCGACGGTCAGCGTGCGGCCGGGTGCCCAGAATTTGGAGAACTGGCCCAGAGCGCGTTTTGAACGTCCGGAGGAAGAGGCGCTCAACGCATTGGTCGGGCGCTCGGCCAGGGCCACGCGGCGTGAAGCCTCGATGTCGAAGGCAGGAAGGGGTTTGCAGAACAGTAGATCGCACATCATCAATGGCTCCTGAAAAAGAGCCACCGATGATGGCGATCAAACGCCCGGCAAAAGCGTAGCTATGTGTTATCGGCGCTCGAGAAAGTGGCGAATGCGCTGGGCGGCTTCGACACACTCGCTCAACGGTGCGACCAGCGCCATGCGTACGCGTCCGGCACCCGGGTTGAGCCCGTCGACTTCGCGGGACAGGTAGGATCCGGGCACCACCGTGACATGCTCCTGCTCGAACAGCTCGCGGCAGAATTGGGCATCGTCCATCGGTACCTTGGCCCACAGGTAGAAGCTGCCATCGGGGCGCTTGACGTCCAGTACCGGCGTCAGGATGTCCAGCACGGCATCGAACTTTTCCCGGTACAGATCGCGGTTGGCCAGTACGTGGGCTTCGTCCTGCCAGGCGGCAATGCTGGCCAACTGGGTTTGCACGGGCATGGCGCAGCCATGGTAGGTGCGGTACAGCAGGAACGCCTTGAGGATCTGCGCATCGCCCGCCACGAATCCGGAACGCAGGCCCGGAAGGTTGGAGCGCTTGGACAGGCTGTGGAACACCACGCACCGCTTGAAGTCACTGCGACCCAGTTCGGCACAGGCCGTCAGCAGACCAGGCGGCGGTGCGTCTTCGTCGAAGTACAGCTCGCTGTAGCACTCGTCGGCAGCGATCACGAAGTCGTATTCGTCGGCCAGGGCGATGAGTTTTTTCAAGGTCGGCATCGGCACCAGGGCGCCGGTCGGGTTGCCGGGCGAGCACAGGAACAGGATCTGGCAGCGCTGCCAGACATCGGCCGAGACCGCGTCGAAATCCGGGTTGAAACCGTTCTGGTCCAGGCACGGCAGGTAGTGCGGCTTGGTGCCCGCCAGCAGCGCTGCGCCCTCGTAGATCTGATAGAACGGATTGGGGCTGACCACCAGCCCGTCGACGTCGCGCTGAGCAACGGTCTGGGTGAAGGCGAACAGCGCCTCACGGGTGCCATTGACCGGTAGTACGTGGCGCGCCGGATCGAGCCAACCCGCCGGGACCTGAAAGCGCCGCTCGCACCACTGGGCGATGGCTTCGCGCAGGGCCGGAATACCCTGGGTCGTCGGGTACACGGCCATCTGGTCGAGATTGTCGGCCAGTGCCTGCTTTACGAAGGCTGGCGAGCTGTGCTTGGGTTCGCCGATGGACAGGGCGATCGCACGCTTATCCGCAGCGGCGGTGACGCCACCGAGCAAGGCGCGCAACTTCTCGAAAGGGTAGGGCTGCAGCTGGTTCAACGCATGGTTCATATCAAATGCTCAAACGGGACAGCTCGACGCCGGGCGCCTGGCTGACACTGAGTTGGTCGACGATGGTGGCCTGCAGCCGACTGCACAGTTGCGGGTCGGACAGGGGCAGATTGTGCGCATCGGTAATGAAGAAGACGTCTTCCACGCGTTCGCCCAGTGTGGACACCTTGGCGTTCTGCAACGACAAATCGAACTCCAGGAAAATCTTGCCGATGCGGGCCAGCAGGCCAGGCCTGTCAGGCGCGCTCAACTCCAGGATGGTGACCGGGCGCTGGGCATCGTTCTGGATGGTCACCTGCGGCGGGAAGGCGAAATGCTTTAGCTGGCGCGGCACGCGGCGATGGATGATGTTGGGATAGTCATCGGGATTGCGCAGCGCATCGCTCAGGCCCTGGCGAATCTGCGCGACGCGGCGCGGGTCGTTGCCGATCGAGCCGCCGTCGTTGTCCAGCACGATGTAGGTGTCGAGGGTGAACTGGCTGCTGGAAGTGATGATGCGTGCGTCGTGGATGTTCAGGTTGAGCTGGTCCATGGCCGCGACCGTCACCGCGAAGAAGTCGTGCTGGTCGGGCGCATAGATGAAGATCTGCGTGCCGCCCTCGAACTCGCGCTGCGTGGTTTCCTTGATCAGCACCAACGGATCGCCGTTGGCAGGCTGCTGGAGGATGGCGTCCGTATGCCAAGCCACGTCGCCGGCGTTGTGGCGCAGGAAATAGTCGTCGCCCAATTGGGACCAGAGCTGTTCGATGTCGTCCTGATCGGTGCCGCCGCGTACCAGTATCTCCAGGGCCGCGCTCTGCGTGCGACGAATCTGCTCCTCCCGGTCCAGCGGGTTTTCCAGACCCCGACGCAGCGCGCGCTTGGTCTCGGTATAGAGCTGACGCAACAGGCTGGCCCGCCAGGAATTCCACAGGCTGGGGTTGGTCGCGTTGATGTCGGCCACCGTCAGCACGTAGAGATAGTCCAGGTGCACCTCGTCGCCGACCTGCTGGGCGAAATCGTGGATGACCTGCGGGTCGGAGAGGTCCTTGCGCTGCGCGGTGGTCGACATCACCAGATGGTTCTGCACCAGCCACACGATCAGGCGACTGTCCCAGGCCGGCAACTGGTGACGCTGGCAGAAGTGCTCGGCATCCACCGCACCCAGCTCGGAGTGGTCGCCGTTACGCCCCTTGCCGATGTCGTGGTACAGCCCGGCCAGGTAGATCAGCTCCGGCTTGGGCAGGCGGCCCATGACCTTGCTGGCCAGTGGGAATTTCTCCGAAACCTGGGTGTACTGCAGCTTGCGCAGATGCTTGATCAGGTTGAGCGTGTGCGCATCCACCGTATAGATGTGGAACAGGTCGTGTTGCATTTGCCCGACGATATGGCCGAACTCGGGCAGGTAGCGGCCGAGGATGCCGTAGCGGTTCATGCGACGCAGGTTGCGGTGAATGCCCACTTCGCACTTGAACAGCTCGATGAACAGGCTGGTGTTGCGGATATCGTTGCGGAACGTATCGTCGATCAGGTGGCGGTGCTCACGCAGCAGGCGGATGGTGTCCGCGCGTACGCCCTTGATCTCCGGGTTCTGCGCCATCAGCACGAAGATTTCCAGCATCGCGAACGGAGTGCGCTTGAACACCTGGGTGTGAGTCGCCTCGATATAACCATCATGCAGCTGGAAGCGCGAGTTGATCGGTACCGTGGAGCCGGCATCGGGGTCGCCGAGAATCACTTCCTCGAAATGCTGGATGATCAGGTCGCTGAGCTCGGCGATGCTCATCACCACGCGGTAGTACTTCTGCATGAACCGCTCGATCGCCAGCTTCGCGTCGCTGTCCTTGTAACCCAGCAGGCCGGCGATGGAACGCTGGTGATCGAACAGCAGGCGGTCTTCGGCACGCCCGGCGAGCATGTGCAGGGCATAGCGGACCTTCCACAGGAACTCCTGAGAGGAGGCCAGCAGGTTGTTCTCGCTTTCCACCAGAAAACCTTCCCCCGCCAGCGCATGCAGGTTCAGCGTGCCGAACTGGCGACGCGCCACCCACAGCAGGGTCTGGATATCGCGCAGGCCGCCGGGGGAGCCCTTGACGTTGGGCTCCAGGTTGTACTCGGTGTCGTTGTACTTGTGATGACGGGCGGACTGTTCGGCGCGCTTGGCCAGGAAGAACTCGCGGCTGGGCCACATGCGCTCGGTGCTGGTGACCTCGAGCATGCGCTTGCGCAGCCGCTCGGGCCCGGCGATGGTGCGGCTTTCCATCAGGTTGGTGATGACCGTGATGTCGGCACGCGCCTGCTCGGCGCACTCATCGATGGAGCGCACGCTCTGGCCCACTTCCAGGCCAATGTCCCACAGCAGGGTGAGGAAACGCTCGATCGAATCGCGAAAGACTTCGTAGTCGGGGCTTTCGAGCAGGATCATCAGGTCGATGTCGGAGTAGGGGTGCAGTTCGCCGCGACCGTAGCCGCCCACGGCGACCAGGGCGATGTCGGCATCTTCGCTCCAGTCGAACTGGTTCCACGCCCGTTCCAGGATGTTGTCGACGAACCAGGCACGGTCTTCGATCAGCCGACGAATGTCGCGGCCGTTGCGAAAGCGCTCGTCGAGCACATCGTGAGCCTGGCGAATCGCCTTCTTGAAAGCCGCGATGGGGCTTGCCTTCAATGCCAGTTCGGCCTGGAACTGGCCGCGATCGAACAACTCCGGATCCACCTGCGGCATGTCGTATTCCTGAAGAGATTAGTGGCCTGAACGGTTCGCTCGCCTGTGCGGCATCACGCCGAAACGCGGGCGATGGTGTCGTCGCTGCGCAAGGTGAAGATCTCGTAGCCGGTAGCGGTCACCACCAGGGTGTGCTCCCACTGCGCCGACAGCTTGCGGTCCTTGGTGATTGCCGTCCAGCCATCGCCCAGCACCTTGGTGTCGGCCTTGCCCTGGTTGATCATCGGCTCGATGGTGAAGGTCATGCCTTCCTTGAGCTCCATGCCGGTCCCGGCACGCCCGTAGTGCAGCACCTGGGGTTCTTCGTGGAACACCTTGCCGATGCCGTGGCCGCAGAATTCGCGGACCACGGAAAAACCGTTCTTCTCGGCGTGCTTCTGGATGACTTCACCGATGTCGCCCAGGCGGCAGCCTGGCTTGACCAGTTCGATGGCCTTGTACAGGCATTCCTGGGTCACTTGCGACAGACGCTCGGCCCACACCGGCACGGTGCCGACGTGGAACATGCGGCTGGTGTCGCCGTGGTAGCCATCCTTGATCACGGTGACGTCGATGTTCAGTACGTCGCCGTTCTTGAGCGGCTTGTCGTTGGGGATGCCGTGGCAGACCACATGGTTGATCGAGGTGCAGATCGACTTGGGGTAGCCTTTATAGTTGAGCGGGGCAGGGATGGCCTGCTGCTCGTTGACGATGTAATCGTGGCACAGGCGGTCGAGCTCTTCAGTGGTGACACCGGGCTTGACGTGAGGCGCGATCATCTCCAGCACCTCGGCCGCCAGGCGGCCGGCAATTCGCATCTTCTCGATGTCTTCGGGGGTCTTGATGGTCACGGTCATTCGGGGCTCTCTGAGCGCTTGCGCGCATTCGCAGGCTGGAAATCGAGGCGATTCTACCAGAGCCACCACGGACTGCCGCGCGGCGCTGACGACGCCTCTATATAAGAGGTGATGGGCGCCATTGTCGCGCGAATCCGGCAGCGGCGCAAAAGCCGTTGTGCATCGACGCTATTTCAGGTTTCTATATCGAGGCGGCTATGGTATAAAATGCGCCGCTTTCCGGGGATGCCCCGGGAGCAACCAAACCCACACACGTGTCGACACGATGACCTGGGTGCCGGTGGTTCTGCCACGGGTTGGTCATTGGGATACGTGGAGGCTTAACCCGACTTATCAAGGAACTATCATGTCCCAAGTCAACATGCGCGATATGCTGAAGGCCGGTGTGCACTTCGGTCACCAAACCCGTTACTGGAATCCGAAAATGGGTAAGTACATTTTTGGCGCGCGTAACAAGATCCACATCATCAACCTCGAAAAAACCCTGCCGATGTTCAACGAAGCGCTGACCTTCGTAGAGCGCCTGGCCCAGGGCAAGAACAAGATCCTGTTCGTCGGTACCAAGCGTTCCGCCGGCAAGATCGTCGCCGAGGAAGCAGCACGTTGCGGCTCGCCGTACGTCGACCATCGCTGGTTGGGCGGCATGCTGACCAACTTCAAGACCATCCGTGCTTCGATCAAGCGTCTGCGCGACCTGGAAACCCAGGCCGAAGATGGCACCTTCACCAAGCTGACCAAGAAAGAAGCTTTGATGCGCACCCGCGATCTGGAAAAACTGGATCGCAGCCTGGGTGGTATCAAGGACATGGGCGGCCTGCCTGACGCACTGTTCGTCATCGACGTCGACCACGAGCGCATCGCGATCACCGAAGCCAACAAGCTGGGTATCCCGGTCATCGGCGTCGTCGACACCAACAGCAGCCCTGAAGGCGTTGACTACATCATCCCAGGCAACGATGACGCCATCCGCGCCATCCAGCTGTACATGGGTTCGATGGCCGACGCGGTCATCCGTGGTCGCAACCACGTGGCTGGCGGTACTGAAGAATACGTTCAGGACGCACCTGCCGCAGCGGTAGAAGGCTGAGTCTAGACGCCCAGCGTTTACTCGGTACGCAAAAAGGGGGCTAGGCCCCCTTTTTGCCACCTCGAGAACCATTGCCGGCATCGTCATCGCTCGAACTGTAAAGAGCCGCTGGCAAGGTCAAGAATTGAGCGCCCGTTAACGGGTGGAATGGTTAGACACCTATCCAAGAGGAATTTGAAATGGCAGAGATTACTGCAGCGTTGGTCAAAGAACTGCGCGAGCGTACCGGCGAAGGCATGATGGATTGCAAAAAGGCCTTGACCAAGGCCGGCGGCGACATCGAAAAAGCCATCGACGACATGCGTGCTTCCGGCGCCATCAAGGCCGCCAAGAAAGCCGGCAACATTGCTGCCGAAGGCGCCATCGCCGTCAAGGTTGCCGCTGACAACAAGTCCGCAGTCATCCTGGAAGTCAACTCGCAGACCGACTTCCTGGCTCTGCAGGACGACTTCAAGAACTTCGTCGCCGCCAGCGTTGAAAAGGCTTTCGCCGACAAGCTGACCGACGCAGCTCCACTGATCGCCGCTCAAGAGCCGGCTCGTGAAGCCCTGGTTGCCAAGGTTGGCGAAAACGTCAACATCCGCCGCCTGGTGCGTGTGGAAGGCGACGTGGTCGATGCCTACCTGCACGGCAACAAGATCGGCGTCATCGTCGCCCTGAACGGCGGCAACGCCGAACTGGCTCGCGACATCGCCATGCACGTGGCTGCCAGCAACCCGGAATTCCTGCTGCCATCGCAGGTTTCGGCCGAAGCGATCGAGCGTGAGAAGGGCGTCTTCATGAGCCTGAACGAAGACAAGATCAAGGGCAAGCCAGCCGAAATCGTCGAGAAAATGGTTGCTGGTCGTATCAGCAAGTTCCTCGCCGAAGCCAGCCTGGTCGAGCAGGCGTTCGTCAAGAACCCTGAAGTCAAGGTCGGTGACCTGGCCAAGAAAGCCGGTGCTGAAATCGTTTCGTTCACCTACTTCAAGGTAGGCGAAGGCATCGAGAAGCCTGTCGACAACTTCGCTGACGAAGTTGCCGCACAAGTGGCCGCTGCCAGCAAGCAATAAGACGGATTCGTCCTGTTGCCCCAAAGAGGCTGCCCGCTTACGCGCGCAGCCTCTTTTTCAAAGTCGGGACCCGGATTTAGCCGCTTACAAGGCGCAGGTCCGGTGGTACTGTCGCAGTGCCGCAAGCTAGAGTTAGGCGCGCCGTACACCGGCCCGTCCAGAATTTATTAAACGCCGCAGGAGAGACACGCAATGGCTCAGCAGGTGAGTGGTCGTCAACCTCGCTATAAACGCATTTTGCTCAAACTTAGCGGCGAGGCCCTGATGGGCTCCGAAGACTTCGGGATCGACCCGAAAGTGCTGGACCGCATGGCCCTCGAAGTGGGGCAGCTGGTTGGCATCGGTGTTCAGGTAGGCCTGGTCATCGGCGGCGGCAACCTGTTCCGCGGTGCCGCCCTCAGCGCGGCCGGCATGGACCGTGTCACCGGCGACCACATGGGCATGCTGGCCACGGTCATGAACGCCCTGGCGATGCGCGACGCGCTGGAGCGCTCCAACATTGCCGCCATCGTCATGTCGGCCATCTCCATGGTCGGCGTGACCGACCATTACGATCGTCGCAAGGGTATTCGTCACCTCAATTCCGGCGATGTGGTAATTTTCGCCGCCGGTACCGGCAACCCGTTCTTCACCACCGACTCCGCAGCGTGCCTGCGCGCCATCGAGATCGATGCCGACGTGGTCCTCAAGGCGACCAAGGTGGACGGTGTCTACACGGCCGATCCGTTCAAGGATCCGCATGCTGAGAAGTTCGACCGCCTGACGTACGATGAAGTACTGGATCGCAAACTGGGCGTGATGGACCTGACCGCCATCTGCCTGTGCCGTGACCACAAGATGCCGTTGCGGGTATTCAACATGAACAAGCCTGGCGCTCTGCTGAACATCGTAGTGGGCGGCGCCGAAGGAACTCTGATCGAGGAAGGCGAAGTATGATCAACGAAATCAAGAAGGATGCGCAGGCGCGCATGCAGAAATCCCTGGAGTCGCTGCAGCACGCGTTCGGTCGTATCCGTACCGGCAAGGCGCACCCAAGCATCCTGGAAGGCGTCCAGGTTCCCTACTACGGTGCCGACACCCCGATCAACCAGGTCGCCAGCATCACCGTGAAGGACTCGCGCACCCTGCAGGTCGTCGCGTTCGAGCGCAACATGCTCGCTGCGGTCGACAAGGCCATCGGTGCTGCCGGCCTCAACCTCAACCCGACCAACCTGGGCGAGTTGCTGCTGATCTCCATGCCGGCGCTGACCGAAGAGACCCGCAAGGGCTTCACCAAGCAGGCTCGCGACGCTGCCGAAGACGCCCGTGTGGCCGTGCGCAACATCCGTCGTGATGCCTTGAGCCAGTACAAGGATCTGGTCAAGGAAAAGGAAATCAGCGAAGACGAAGAACGTCGTGCCGCCGATGACATCCAGAAGCTGACCGACAAGTTCGTCGCGGACATCGAAACGGCCGTGAAGCAGAAAGAAGCGGACCTGATGGCCGTTTAAGGAATTAGTCCGTCTCATGGAAAAGACCAAGTTGGCTGTACCTTCCACGGTACCGCGGCATGTTGCGATCATCATGGATGGCAACAATCGCTGGGCCAAGAAACGTTTGCTGCCCGGTGTCGCTGGGCACAAGGCCGGTGTGGATGCCGTACGCGCGGTTATCGAGGTGTGTGCCGAGGCCAAGGTCGAGGTACTGACCTTGTTCGCCTTTTCCAGCGAGAACTGGCAGCGCCCGGCCGATGAGGTCGGCGCGTTGATGGAGTTGTTCTTCAGTGCGTTGCGTCGCGAGGCGCGTCGGCTGAACGACAACCGCATCAGCCTGCGGATCATCGGTGACCGCTCGCGGTTCCACCCCGAGTTGCAGGCGGCCATGCGTGAAGCCGAAGCGGCCACCGCCGGCAACGACCGCTTTGTCCTGCAGATCGCTGCCAACTACGGCGGTCAGTGGGACATCGCTCAGGCGGCCCAGCGTCTGGCGCGGGAAGTCCAGGCCGGCCACCTGAAGCCGGAAGACATCACCCCCGATCTGCTGCAGACTTGCCTGGCCACGGGTGACCTGCCCTTGCCGGACCTGTGCATCCGCACTGGCGGCGAGCATCGCATCAGCAACTTCCTGCTGTGGCAGCTGGCTTACGCCGAGCTGTATTTTTCCGACCTGTTCTGGCCGGATTTCAAACACGAAGCCATGCGCACGGCGCTGGCCGATTTCGCTTCGCGCCAGCGCCGGTTCGGTAAAACGAGCGAGCAGGTCGAAGCCGGAGCCCGTGCTTAATGCTTAAACAACGCATCATCACTGCGCTGATCCTGCTGCCGATAGCCCTGTGCGGTTTCTTTCTGCTCGAAGGAGCAGGTTTCGCCCTGTTCATCGGCGTGGTGGTCACCTTGGGCGCCTGGGAGTGGGCGCGTCTGGCTGGCTTCGAAAAGCAGTCCGCGCGCATCGCCTTTGCGGCGGTGGTCGCCGGCCTGTTGTTCTTCCTTTACCTGACGCCAGGTCTGGCGCCGTTCGTGCTCGGCGCTGCGGTGCTGTGGTGGTGTCTGGCCACTTTCCTGGTGCTGACGTACCCGCGCACCAGCGAGCATTGGGCCAGCCTGGCCTGCAAGCTGCTCATCGGCCTGCTGATTCTGCTGCCTGCCTGGCAAGGCCTGGTGTTGCTCAAGGGGTGGCCACTGGGCAACTGGCTGATCATGACTGTCATGGTGCTGGTCTGGGGTGCCGACATCGGCGCCTACTTCACCGGCAAGGCTCTGGGCAAGCGCAAGCTGGCACCTCAGGTCAGTCCTGGCAAAAGCTGGGAAGGTTTCTACGGTGGCCTGGTGACCAGCCTGTTGATCACCTTGGCCATCGGCCTGGTGCGTGACTGGGGCGTGGGCCAGATGCTCGCGGGCCTGCTCGGCGCCGCGATCGTGGTGGCCATTTCGGTCGTGGGTGACCTCACCGAAAGCATGTTCAAGCGTCGTTCCGGCATCAAGGACAGCAGCAACCTGCTGCCCGGCCATGGCGGCGTGCTCGATCGCATCGACAGCCTGACCGCAGCGGTACCGGTATTCGCCGTACTGCTGTGGGCTGCTGGCTGGGGCGTGATGTGAGCGGCGTGCAGCGTATTACCGTACTGGGCGCGACCGGCTCCATTGGTCTGAGTACGCTCGACGTCATCGCCCGGCATCCGGACCGCTATGCAGCCTTCGCCCTGACTGGCTTCTCGCGCATGGACGAACTGTTGGCGTTGTGCCTGGTGCACCGTCCGGTGTTCGCCGTGGTGCCCACTCAGGAGCGCGCCAGCGATCTGCAGCAGGCCTTGCTTCAGGCGGGTTCTCGCACCGAAGTGCTGGTAGGCGAGGAGGGCTTGTGCCAGGTGGCGGCGGCGCCCGAAGTGGATGCGGTGATGGCCGCCATCGTCGGCGCAGCCGGCCTGCGCCCCACGCTGGCCGCAGTCCGTGCGAGCAAGAAAGTGCTGCTGGCCAACAAGGAAGCGCTGGTCATGTCAGGCGCCTTGTTCATGCAGGCCGTACGCGACAGTGGCGCTGTCGTGCTGCCGATCGACAGCGAGCACAATGCGATTTTCCAGTGCATGCCCGGTGACTTCGAGCGTGGCCTGAGCAATGTCGGCGTGCGCCGGATTCTGCTAACCGCATCGGGTGGTCCGTTTCGACAGACCCCTCTGGAGCAGTTGGAGCAGGTCACGCCAGAGCAGGCTTGCGCCCATCCGAACTGGTCGATGGGGCGCAAGATCTCCGTCGATTCGGCGAGCATGATGAACAAGGGGCTGGAGCTGATCGAGGCGTGCTGGCTGTTCGATGCTCGCCCGTCTCAGATCGAGGTGGTCGTGCATCCGCAGAGCGTGATCCATTCCCTGGTCGACTATGTCGATGGCTCGGTGCTGGCGCAGTTGGGCAATCCCGACATGCGTACGCCGATCGCCCATGCCATGGCCTGGCCACAACGTGTCGACTCGGGCGTGGCTCCCCTTGACCTGTTCGCCATCGCCCGGCTCGATTTCGAGGCGCCGGATGAGCAGCGCTTCCCCTGTCTGCGCCTGGCGCGGCAGGCGGCAGAGGCCGGCGACAGCGCCCCTGCGATGCTCAACGCGGCGAACGAAATCGCAGTGGCGGCGTTCCTCGAGCGTCGCATACGCTACCCGCAGATCCCGCGTATGATCGAAGACGTCTTGAACCAGGAGCCGGTCGTTGCGCTGGATACGCTCGACACGGTCTTCGCCGCGGACGCCCGCGCGCGAGATCTGGCCCAGCAATGGTTGAACCAGCACGGGAACTGACACCCGTATGGCCGTCGTTCGGAGAGAGTTATGAGTGCGCTCTACATGATTATCGGCACCCTGGTGGCATTGGGGGTGCTGGTTACCTTTCACGAGTTCGGCCACTTCTGGGTCGCACGGCGCTGTGGCGTCAAGGTGCTGCGCTTTTCAGTAGGCTTCGGCACGCCGCTGCTGCGCTGGCACGACCGCCAGGGTACCGAGTTCGTGGTCGCGGCCATTCCGTTGGGCGGCTACGTCAAGATGCTCGACGAGCGTGAAGGTGAGGTGCCGGCCGATCAGGCCGAGCAGTCCTTCAACCGCAAGAGCGTACGTCAGCGCATCGCCATCGTCGCCGCCGGGCCGGTAGCGAACTTCCTCCTGGCCCTTGTTTTCTTCTGGTTGCTGGCAATGCTCGGCACTCAGCAGCTCAAGCCTGTGGTCGGTTCGGTCGAGCCGGGCAGCATCGCGGCAACCGCTGGTCTGATGGCGGGCGAGGAAATCGTTGCAGTAGATGGCGAAAGCACCGCGGGTTGGGCAGCGGTGAACCTGCAGATGGTTCGTCGACTGGGCGAAACCGGGTCCTTGCAACTGACCGTGCGCGAGCCGGGCTCGGATGCCCAGGCTACCCGTTCGCTGGCGCTGAGCCAGTGGCTGCAGGGTTCCGACGAGCCCGATCCGATCCGCTCGCTGGGCATCCGTCCGTGGCGCCCGGCGCTCGAGCCGATCCTGGCCGAACTCGATCCGAACGGTCCGGCCCAGTCCGCCGGGCTGCGCGCCGGGGACCGTCTGTTGGCACTGGACGGCCAGCCGCTGGGCGATTGGCAGCAGGTCGTGGACCTGGTGCGCCAGCGCCCAGACAGTCGGATCGTACTGCGTGTGGAGCGCGACAATGCCCAGCTGGACGTGCCGGTCAACCTGGTTTCCAAGGGCGAGGGCAAAGCGGCGGGGTACCTGGGCGCCGGGGTGAAACCGGTCGAATGGCCACCACAGATGCTGCGCGAAGTCAGCTACGGGCCGCTCGATGCCGTGGTCGAAGGCGCCAGGCGTACCTGGACCATGAGCGTGCTGACCCTTGATTCGCTGAAGAAAATGCTGTTCGGCGAGCTGTCGGTAAAAAACTTGAGTGGACCGATAACCATTGCTAAAGTGGCGGGCGCTTCGGCCCAGTCGGGTTTTGGGGATTTCCTGAATTTCCTCGCCTACCTGAGCATAAGCCTCGGAGTTCTCAATTTGCTGCCCATTCCAGTACTGGATGGGGGGCATCTGCTGTTCTATCTGATCGAATGGGTGCGTGGTCGCCCAGTGTCCGATCGGGTACAGGGTTGGGGAATCCAGATCGGCATCAGTCTGGTGGTCGGGGTCATGCTGCTTGCCCTGATAAACGATCTGGGTCGACTGTAACGCTTCGCTCGTTTGCGAACCTGCCGCTTCTGCGGCAGTTTGTTTATTGCCAGTTGGAATAAGAAAGGACTTCATGAAACGTCTGCTGCTAACTGCGGTTCTTGCCGTACTGATGATCGCTGAAGTTCACGCCGCGTCCTTCACCATCTCCGATATTCGTGTCAACGGTCTGCAGCGGGTGTCCGCTGGCAGCGTGTTTGGCGCGTTGCCGTTGAACGTAGGTGACCAGGCCGACGACGGTCGCCTGGTGGAATCGACCCGTGCACTCTTTAAAACCGGGTTCTTCCAGGATATCCAGCTGGGCCGGGACGGTAACGTCCTGGTGATCACCGTGGTCGAACGACCCTCGGTGGCCAGTATCGACATCGAAGGCAACAAGGCCATCTCCACCGAAGACCTGATGAAGGGCCTCAAGCAGTCCGGCCTGGCCGAAGGCGAGATCTTCCAGCGCGCGACCCTCGAAGGCGTGCGCAACGAGCTGCAGCGCCAGTACGTCGCCCAGGGTCGCTACTCGGCGTCGGTCGACACCGAAGTGGTCACCCAGCCGCGCAACCGCGTGGCCCTGAAGATCAACATCAACGAAGGCACGGTTGCGGCCATCCAGCACATCAACGTGGTGGGCAACTCGGTATTCCCCGAGGAAGACCTGACTGACCTGTTCGAGCTCAAGACGTCCAACTGGCTGTCGTTCTTCCGCAACGACGACAAGTACGCACGCGAAAAGCTGTCCGGTGACCTGGAGCGTCTGCGTTCCTACTACCTGGACCGCGGCTACATCAACATGGACATCGCGTCCACCCAGGTGTCGATCACCCCGGACAAGAAGCACGTCTACATCACCGTCAACGTCAACGAAGGTGAAAAGTACACCGTTCGCGACGTCAAGCTCAGCGGTGACCTGAAAGTGCCTGAAGATCAGGTCCAGCAGCTGATGCTGGTGAAGAAGGGCCAGGTGTTCTCGCGCAAGGTCATGACCTCGACTTCCGAGTTGATCACCCGCCGCCTGGGTAACGACGGCTACACTTTCGCCAACGTCAACGGCGTGCCTCAGCCGCATGACGAAGACCACACCGTCGACATCACCTTCGTGGTCGATCCGGGCAAGCGTGCCTACGTCAACCGCATCAACTTCCGTGGCAACACCAAGTCGGAAGACGAAGTGCTGCGTCGCGAAATGCGCCAGATGGAAGGCGGCTGGGCCTCGACCTACCTGATCGACCAATCCAAGACCCGCCTCGAGCGCCTCGGCTTCTTCAAGGAAGTGAACGTCGAGACCCCGGCCGTGCCCGGTACCGATGACCAGGTCGACGTCAACTATGCCGTGGAAGAGCAGGCGTCGGGTTCCATCACCGCCAGCGTCGGCTTCGCGCAGAGCGCCGGTCTGATCCTGGGTGGTTCGATCAGCCAGAACAACTTCCTGGGTACCGGTAACCGCGTGTCGATCGGCTTGACCCGCAGCGAGTATCAGAGCCGCTACAACTTCAGCTACACCGACCCCTACTACACGCCGGACGGTGTCAGCCTGGGCTACAATGCGTTCTATCGCTCCACCGACTATGACGACCTCGACGTCGATGTAGCCAGCTACGCGGTGGACAGCCTGGGCGCCGGCATGAACTTCGGCTACCCGATCAGTGAAACCTCGCGCCTGACCTTTGGCCTGAGCGTGCAGAACGACAAGATCAAGACCGGTAAATACACCGTTGAAGAGATTTTCGACTTCATCGAGAAGGAAGGTGAGAACTTCACCAACTTCAAGGCCTCGGCCGGCTGGTCTTCGTCAACGCTGAACAAGGGTGTGCTGCCGACCCGCGGTGCCTCGCAAAGCCTGACCGGTGAAGTCACCATTCCGGGCAGCGACCTGTCGTTCTTCAAGATCGACTATCGCAACCAGGCGTTCGTGCCGGTCACCGAAAACTACACCATGCGCTTCCACACCGAGCTGGGTTACGGTGACGGCTATGGTTCTACCGACGGTCTGCCGTTCTACGAGAACTACTACGCAGGTGGTTTCAACTCGGTGCGCGGCTTCAAGGACAGTACGCTTGGCCCGCGCAGTACACCTAGCCAAGGAAAACGCCCAAATACTCTCAAGGACCCGGATCAGGATCCATTGGCCTTCGGTGGCAACGTACAGATCACCGGTGGTGCCGAAGTCCTGTTCCCGCTGCCGTTCGTGAAGGATCAGCGCTCATTGCGTACTTCCCTGTTCGTCGACGTTGGTAACGTATTCGATACCAACTGCAACGACAGTAAAACCGCAACCGGCGAAACCGTCCGCTGCAACGACATCGACATCGCCAACATGGCCGTCTCCGCCGGTCTGGGTGTGACCTGGATCACTGCCCTGGGCCCGTTGAGCTTCAGCCTGGCAATGCCGGTCAAGAAACCTGACAACGCCGAAACCCAAGTCTTCCAATTCTCTCTGGGTCAGACCTTCTAAGGTCTGCTCCTTGGCAACAACAACGGATTTTGTAGGAGTTTATTGTGCGCAAGTTGACTCAAATGGTTGTTCTGGCCGCGACCCTCGCCGCCTCGCTGGGTGCTACTCCGGCTTTCGCCGACATGAAAATTGCCGTTCTGAACTATCAGATGGCACTGCTCGAGTCTGACGCGGCCAAGAAATACGCTGTCGATGCCGAGAAGAAATTCGGTCCGCAGTTGAGCAAGCTCAAGACCCTGGAAAGTAGCGCCAAGAGCATTCAGGACCGTCTGGTCGCCGGTGGCGACAAGATGGCCCAGCCCGAGCGCGAGCGTCTGGAACTCGAGTTCAAGCAGAAAGCCCGCGACTTCCAGTTCCAGTCCAAGGAACTGAACGAAGCCAAGGCCGTTGCCGATCGCGAAATGCTCAAGCAGCTCAAGCCCAAGCTTGACGGCGCTGTCGAAGAAGTCATCAAGAAAGGTGCCTTCGACCTGGTGCTGGAGCGCGGTGCGGTGATTGATGTCAAACCTCAGTTCGACATCACTCGCCAGGTCATCGAGCGCATGAATCAGTCGCGCTGATATGACAGCGACCATGAAGCTCGGTCAACTGGCCGAGTTCCTGGGCGCCACGGTCAGTGGCGACCCGGAGAAGATCATCACTGGGCTGGCCACCTTGCAGGAGGCCGGCCCTGATCAGCTGAGCTTTCTGGCCAACCCGCAGTATCGCAAATTCCTCCCCGACAGCCATGCCGGAGCCGTACTGCTCAAGGCGGCCGACGCCGAAGGGTTCCAGGGTGATGCGCTGATCGTTCCCGATCCGTATCTGGCCTATGCGCGCATCTCCCACTTGTTCGACCCCAAGCCTCGCGCCAGCACCGGTGTGCATTCTACGGCGGTCATCGCCGCCGATGCCCAGGTCGATGCTGCTGCCAGTGTCGGGCCGTTCGCGGTGGTGGAAAGCGGGGCCAGAATTGCGGCCGGGGTCACCATTGGCGCGCACTGTTTCATCGGTGCGCGCTGCGTGATCGGCGAGGGTGGCTGGTTGGCGCCCCGGGTGACGCTCTATCACGACGTACGTATCGGCAAGCGGGTGGTCATCCAATCCGGTGCCGTGCTGGGGGGCGAGGGCTTCGGCTTTGCCAACGAGAAAGGCGTCTGGCAGAAGATCGCCCAGATCGGTGGGGTCAGCATCGGTGACGACTGCGAGATCGGCGTGAATACCGCCATCGACCGTGGTGCGCTGGCCGATACCGTGATCGGCAATGGCGTGAAGCTCGACAACCAGATCCAGATTGCCCACAACGTGCAGATTGGCGACAACACCGCCATGGCGGCCTGCGTCGGCATTTCGGGAAGCAGCAAGATCGGCAAGAATTGCATGCTCGCAGGCGGTGTAGGCCTGGTCGGGCACATCGAGATCTGCGATGGCGTGTTCATCACCGGCATGACCATGGTGACCCATTCGATCACCGAGCCGGGTGCCTATTCTTCGGGTACGGCGATGCAGCCGGCGGCCGAGTGGCGCAAGAGCGCTGCGCGATTGCGGCATCTGGATGACATGGCTCGGCGCCTCAAGCAGGTGGAAAAGCATGTCGAGGCAGTGACCCAAGGCGGTAAAGCGTCATCTGATGGCTGATACCTTTTCCATATCAAGTGTGCCCAGCCGCTAGACTGCCCCTTGATTTGCAATAGGAGTGTCGCGCGTCAGCCGCGCGCTCCCTATCTTTACTACAGGCTTCCCCCCGAAATGATGGACATCAACGAGATTCGCGAATACCTGCCGCACCGCTATCCCTTCCTGTTGGTGGATCGGGTCGTGGAGCTGGACGTCGAAAGCCAGAGCATTCGCGCCTACAAGAATGTCAGCATCAACGAGCCGTTCTTCAATGGTCACTTTCCCGCGCACCCGATCATGCCGGGCGTGCTGATCATCGAGGCCATGGCCCAGGCTGCCGGCATCCTTGGTTTCAAGATGCTCGACGTGAAACCGGCCGACGGTACGCTCTACTACTTCGTGGGTTCGGACAAGCTGCGTTTCCGCCAGCCGGTGCTGCCGGGTGATCAGCTGATCCTGGAAGCCAAGTTCATCAGCTGCAAGCGCCAGATCTGGAAGTTCGACTGCAAGGCTTCGGTCGATGGCAAGCCGGTCTGCTCGGCCGAGATCATCTGTGCGGAACGCAAGCTATGAGTTTGATTGACCCTCGCGCCATCATCGATCCGTCCGCCGTATTGGCAGATGGCGTCGAAGTCGGCCCTTGGTCGATCGTTGGTGCGGGCGTGGAAATCGGCGAGGGCACCGTGATCGGTCCCCATGTCATCCTCAAGGGGCCGACCCGCATCGGCAGGCACAATCGCATCTACCAGTTTTCCTCCATCGGGGAAGACACGCCGGACCTCAAGTACAAGGGCGAGGAAACCCGCCTGGTCATCGGTGACCACAACGTCATCCGCGAAGGCGTGACCATCCACCGTGGCACCGTGCAGGACCGCGCCGAAACCACCTTGGGCGACCATAACCTGATCATGGCCTACGCCCATATCGGGCACGACAGCGTGATCGGCAACCACTGCATTCTGGTCAACAACACCGCTTTGGCCGGCCATGTGCATGTTCACGACTGGGCGATCCTCTCCGGCTTCACCTTGGTTCACCAGTATTGCCACATTGGCGCCCACAGCTTTTCGGGCATGGGTACCGCCATCGGCAAGGATGTGCCGGCCTATGTCACGGTGTTCGGCAACCCGGCCGAAGCCCGCAGCATGAATTTCGAAGGCATGCGCCGCCGCGGTTTCAGCGACGAAGCGATCCACGCGCTGCGCCGTGCCTACAAGACGGTCTATCGTCGTGGCCTGACCGTCGAGCAGGCCCTGCTCGATCTGGAAGAACCTGCGCGGCTGCACCCCGAAGTCGACGTGTTCCTCAAGTCGATCCAGTCCTCGACTCGCGGCATCACCCGCTGATGTCTCACCCCGCACCGCTGACCGTGGCACTGGTGGCAGGCGAAGCCAGTGGCGACATCCTGGGTTCGGGCCTGATGCGCGCGCTCAAGGCACGCCATCCGCATATCCAGTTCATTGGCGTCGGCGGCCCGCTGATGGAAGCCGAAGGGCTGGTCAGTCGCTTCCCCATGGAGCGCCTGGCAGTGATGGGCCTGGTCGAAGTGCTGGGTCGTCTGCGCGAACTGCTGGCACGGCGCAAGCAGCTGATTGCCGAGCTGATTGCCTGCAAGCCGGACGTGTTCATCGGCATCGACGCACCCGACTTCACCCTGAACATCGAACTCAAGCTGCGCCAGGCCGGGATCAAGACCGTGCACTACGTGAGCCCCTCGGTCTGGGCATGGCGGCAGAAGCGTGTACTGAAGATTCGCCAAGGCTGCGACCTGATGCTCACATTGCTGCCTTTCGAGGCGCGCTTCTACGAGGAACAGGGCGTGCCGGTGCGTTTCGTCGGTCACCCGTTGGCCGATACCATTGCGCTGCAAGCGGACCGCAGTGAGGCCCGCACACAGCTGGGCCTGGCCGGCGAGTTCCCGCTGGTGGCCTTGATGCCCGGCAGTCGTGGCGGGGAAGTCGGCCGTCTGGGCGAGCTGTTCCTCGACAGTGCGCAGCTGCTGCTGCAGTCCAAGCCGGATGCGCGCTTCGTGATTCCCTGTGCCAACCCCCAGCGACGGGCGCAAATCGAGCAGATGCTTGAAGGGCGTACACTGCCGGTGACCTTGCTCGACGGCGGCTCGCACACGGCGCTGGCTGCCTGTGACGCGGTGCTGATCGCTTCCGGTACGGCCACTTTGGAGGCCCTGCTGTACAAGCGCCCGATGGTGGTTGCGTATCGACTGGCGCCCCTGACGTACTGGATTCTCAAGCGCATGGTCAAGAGCCCCTACGTGTCGTTGCCCAACCTGCTGGCCCAGCGCATGCTGGTGCCCGAGCTGCTGCAGGATGACGCTACGCCCCAGGCACTGGTCGAGCGCTTGCTGCCGCTGCTGGCCGGTGGCGAGGAGCAGACCAGCGGTTTCGACGCGATTCATCGCACGCTGCGCCGCGACGCCTCCAACCAGGCGGCCGACGCCGTGCTGCAACTGATAGGCAGGAACGATGGCTAAGCCTCTACAGACAAGCAGGCAACTGCAAATGGGCCTGGATTTCGATCTGGTCGAAGAGCTGGTCGCCGGTGTCGATGAAGTCGGCCGTGGCCCATTGTGTGGCGCGGTGGTGACGGCGGCGGTGATCCTCGATCCGCGTCGGCCGATCCTGGGCCTCAACGATTCGAAGAAACTCACCGAAGCGCGTCGCGAACTGCTCTACGACGAAATCTGCGAGAAAGCGCTGGCCTGGTGTATCGCCCGTGCCGAGGTCGAAGAGATCGACCGCCTGAACATTCTGCACGCGACCATGCTCGCCATGCAGCGGGCGGTCCAAGGCCTGAGCATCACGCCAAGACTGGCGCTGATCGATGGCAATCGCTGCCCGCAGCTGGATGTACCAAGCGCCCCGGTGATCCAGGGCGACGCGAAGGTCCCGGCCATCGCCGCCGCCTCGATCCTGGCCAAGGTCAGTCGCGACCGGGAGATGTCCGCTTTCGAATTGATCTACCCGGGTTACGGCATGGGTGGTCACAAGGGCTACCCCACGCCGGTGCATCTGGAAGCCTTGGCCCGCCTGGGGCCGACGCCCATTCATCGGCGATCGTTCGCGCCAGTCCGCGCGGCGTGGCAGGCTCGCGAAAGCATCGATCAAACCCCCGCCTGGGTCTAGCAGGCTGATGTTTTGATCAAGGCCCGGTACAATCCGGGCCTTGTCGTTCTACCCGTCACCATAGGATCAACATGTCGGTTTCCTTCGTTCATCTTCGCCTGCACACCGAATACTCGCTGGTCGACGGCCTGGTGCGGATCAAGCCGCTGGTCAAGGCGCTGGCCGGCATGAACATGCCAGCGGTGGCGGTGACCGACCAGAACAACATGTGTTCGCTGGTGAAGTTCTACAAGGCGGCCATGGGCGCCGGCATCAAGCCGATCTGCGGTGCCGACCTGTGGCTGGCCAATCGCGACCCCGACGGCCCCTTGAGCCGCATCAGCCTGCTGGCGATGAACGCGGTCGGCTATCGCAACATCACCGAGCTGATTTCCCGCGGCTTCATCGATGGCCAGCGCAATGGCCAGGTGATCGTCGAGCGGCAATGGGTCGCCGAAGCCAGCGAAGGGGTGATCTGCCTGTCGGCGGCCAAGGAGGGCGAGATCGGTATGGCCCTGTTGGGCGGCTACCCGGGCGATGCCGACAACCTGCTGCGCGAGTGGATGGCGGTGTTCCCCGAGCGCTTCTACGTCGAGGTGCAGCGGACCAACCGCACCAACGACGAAGAGTACCTGCACGCCGCCGTAGCCTTGGCCGACCGCCTGGGCGCGCCCTTGGTGGCCACCAACGATGTGCGCTTCATCAAGCAGGAAGACTTCGAGGCCCACGAGACGCGCGTGTGCATTGGTGAAGGCCGGGCGCTGGACGACCCGCGCCGCAACAAGAACTACAGCGACCAGCAGTACCTCAAGAGCGCCGAGGAGATGGCCGAGTTGTTCAGCGACCTGCCCGAGGCGCTGGAAAACACCGTCGAGATCGCCAAGCGCTGCAACATCGACGTCAAGCTGGGCAAGCACTTCCTGCCCGATTACCCGATTCCCGATGGCATGACCATCGATGAATATTTCCGCAAGGTCTCGTTCGACGGCCTGGAAGAGCGCCTGGCCGTGCTGCTGCCCAAGGACACTACCGAGAACTACGAAGCGCGCCGGCAGGTGTATGTCGACCGGCTGAATTTCGAGCTCGACATCATCATCCAGATGGGCTTTCCCGGTTACTTCCTGATCGTGATGGATTTCATCCAGTGGGCGAAGAACAACGGCGTGCCGGTGGGCCCGGGCCGGGGGTCGGGCGCAGGCTCTCTGGTGGCTTATGTACAAAAGATCACCGACCTCGATCCACTGGAATACGACCTGCTGTTCGAACGCTTCCTCAACCCCGAGCGGGTGTCCATGCCCGACTTCGACGTCGACTTCTGCATGGACGGTCGCGACCGGGTCATCGACTACGTGGCCGACAAGTACGGCCGCAACGCGGTCAGCCAGATCATCACCTTCGGCTCCATGGCGGCCAAGGCGGTGGTGCGCGACGTGGCGCGGGTACAGGGCAAATCCTACGGCCTGGCTGATCGCCTGTCCAAGATGATCCCCTTCGAAGTCGGCATGACCCTGGAAAAGGCCTACGAGCAGGAAGAAATCCTGCGCGACTTCATCAAGGTCGATGAAGAGGCGGCAGAAATCTGGGAGATGGCGCGCAAGCTCGAAGGCGTGGTGCGTAACGTCGGCAAGCACGCCGGTGGTGTGGTGATCGCGCCGACCAAGCTGACCGACTTCGCGCCGATCTACTGCGACGAGGCCGGTGACGGCCTGGTGA
>Ga0308158_10000298_pt1 | contig 97423 bp, 81 predicted proteins | sample PhyBR2_FD_201038 | JGI IMG/M metagenome (GOLD analysis project Ga0308158, IMG submission 201038) | Phyllosphere microbial communities from UC Gill Tract Community Farm, Albany, California, United States - DLSLB.R2 | ecosystem: Host-associated > Plants > Phyllosphere > Unclassified | place: USA... | reverse complement strand
CGGCTTGGCGTAGAGGCCCCTTCCACCGCGACCCCGGAAGAGTGGCCGAGCGGTTTAAGGCACCGGTCTTGAAAACCGGCGATGGTGCAAGCCATCCGTGGGTTCGAATCCCACCTCTTCCGCCAGATTTCTAAAATTATCATGATTTTTCAAGGTTTTGGACGCGCTCATCCGTCGCTACCCCACATTCCAACCAACATCAACAACAACCGCCCGTTGACAAAAGTCGGCGCAGGCATGACGCATTTATCTAACGGAGGCCGACGATAATCCGCGCCCTCCCACCAAAGCGTCAAAGGTTGAACAATGTCCTTAGAAAAAGAGATTAAAAAAGGCGCTCTTACCATTGCAACCGACGCGTACGACATGTCGGTCGGCGAGTTGATGAATATCTACAGGGACGGCGAACTCGTGGTAAATCCCGAGTTTCAACGTCTCTTTAGATGGTCACTCTACCAAAAGAGCCATTTTATAGAATCCCTTTTGATAGGCATTCCCGTTCCCTCAATATTTGTGTTTGAAAAGCCAGATGGAGCATGGGAGCTTATCGATGGTTTGCAACGAGTATCGACTATATTAGAGTTTGCGGGGCATTTGAAAAAGCCCAATGGCAAACTGTACCCGCCTTCGACCCTAGAAGGCACACGATCGTTGCCGTCGTTGGACGACGTCTCGTGGTCAGACTTATCGCCAGGCCAACAGATAGCCATAAAGCGCGCTCGTATTGGCGTTCAAATCCTGCGTAAAACAAGCGATATAAAGGCTAAATACGACCTTTTTCAGCGCCTTAATAGTCATGGTACGCAAGCATCAGAACAGGAGCTACGCAACTGCGTTCTATACATGATGAATGACAAGCTTTTTGCACAGATGAAAGAGGACTCCGAGAAACCCGCGTTTAAGAAATTAATGCAAGCAAGCACTCTCGCCACCGAGAGACAAGCAATGATGGACTACTTGACACGCTTCTATGTATTCCAATTTGTTGACTATGATAAATCTTGGAATATTGAAGAATATCTCAATAGTGGACTTATTGAGATAGCTGAAGATGACGATGAAAACATCGAGTATATGCGAAGCGTATTTTCTCGTACACTGAAGATATTCGAAAATATTGGCGAATATAATATCTTAAAAAGGTATGCCAATGATAGGTTCATCCAAAAGGTTGGCCAGGCAGGTTTTGAAGTTATTTTTCTTGGTGTCGCAAAAAATATCGATGCCATCGAAAAGAAGGCTAATCCGGGCAATTACGTTCTTAACAGGGCAAAAAGTTTCTGGAATCAGAATGGCGTTAGTGACTTCACCAAGGCTGGATTGACGGGCACCACCCGCATCCAAAAGACAATCGCTTTCGGATCATCCTGGTTTTCCAAGTGAAGCCGTTAGACCCTGAAAAGTTGCACACCATACTAGATGACGATCTAGTTTGGCGAAGGCGAGAACTTACATCGCTGGTAACCCTAATCGGAGTGTCAAACGCGGCAGATAAAGCCGTGCTCGTTCGCAGCGCGATCCCTCTCCTCTACGCTCATTGGGAGGGCTTTGGAAAGTTGGCATTACAACGCTACCTTGAATATGTCAGCCTGCGCAACAAGAAGCTCAAGGATTTAAAGCCCTCCTTTATATATCTAGCAAACTTGGGGCGGGTTGGTGAAATTGGCAGCTCTCCGCCCCTGCATACCACAAAGTTACTTATTGACGTTTTACAGTCCGTCGAATCAGTCAATCGCAATCCATTTAGAAAAGCTATCAATACCAAGTCTAATCTGCGGTATGACGTATTGGTTGATCTTCTAAATTTATGCGGGCTGAACGCCGCTCACTTCGAGACCGAGAAAGATTTCATAAATCAACAACTTTGCGACGCCAGGAACGAAATCGCTCATGGTTCGGGAGGCGCCCCTGCCGTCGATACGTTTATAAGGCGCAGAGACAAAACCTTTGAGTTGATGACACAGTTGCAAACCATCATCGTAAATGCCGCCATCAACCGCGACTTTCACAAATAGCCAACCATCGAATATGTTAAATGCGTCAAGCGAAACCGATGCTTTTTAAAACACCCCTCAAGGCAGTGATGGACCATTGGGGTTCCAGTTTGCGATACATACGCAACAATAGAGCCCCATATCCGACGCATTAGACCGATCCCACGACCTAATCCCTCTTGCCCCCAACGGATCCCCGGGCTGGCACGTTCACCACGATGAACCCTATCGCCTTTCGCCCGTTAAGAACCCACGCAATTTCAGGTATCTGGCTTTCCGCCATCGCCTGCGACATTGCCGGGAGAATGATCGCATGGCGAAGATGACGCTGCCTGAGCTGGCGAAGAAGATGGCCAGGCTCGATTTCGCGATGCTCGCGACGCAGAGCGCGTCCGGGGCGATGACGGCACGGCCGATGAGCAACAATGGCGATGTCGATTATGACGGCGACAGCTATTTCTTCGCCTATGCCCAGTCGCGCAAGGTCGCCGAGATCCAAGCCCAGCCGCTGGTGACGCTCAGCTATACCGGCCCGGTCGGGATGCTGGGTGGGCCGCCCCTGTTCGTCGCGATCGAGGGGCGCGCCGCGCTGATCCAGGACCGGGCGCAGTTCGCGGCGCACTGGACCAAGGATCTGGACCATTATTTCCCCGATGGCATCGACACGCCGGGCGTGGTGATGATCCGGGTCCATGCCGAGCACATCCGCTATTGGAACGGCGAGGACGAGGGCGAGATCGCTGCCTGAACCCTTCCTTTGTCTTTCGTGAAGGACATCGACATGAGCGATTATGAAACCTCGCGACGCGGCGTCCTGGGCGGGGCGGCGTTGGGGCTGGCGGCAACGGCCGCGCCGGGCACGGCGATGGCGCAAGCGGGTGGCGACGGCGTGCCCAGCCTGCGCGATCCGCGCTCGGCCTATACCCGCACGCCCTTCCCCGAGCAGCGCCAGCCTTGGCCCGCGCTCGCCAGCAAGATGACGCCGCGCCCCGATCATGGCGAGACCAGCTATCGCGGATCGGGCAAGCTGACGGGTCGCAAGGCACTGCTGACCGGCGGGGACAGCGGCATCGGGCGCGCCGCCGCCATCGCCTTTGCGCGTGAAGGGGCCGATGTCGCGATCAACTACCACCCCAGCGAGGAACCCGATGCGCGCGAGGTCGCCGACCTGATCCGTCAGGCGGGGCGCAAGGCGGTGCTGCTGCCCGCCGACATCCGCACGCAAAAGGCCTGCGAGGAGGTGGTGCGCAAGGCGATCGCGCAGCTCGGCGGGCTGGACCTGCTGGTCAACAATGCCGCCTATCAACAGTCCAAGGCGGACATCATGGAGATCAGCGACGAACAGTTCGTCCGCACCTATGAGACGAACGTCTTCCACGTCTTCCGCTTTTCCAAGGCGGCGATCCCGTCGATGCCGCCCGGATCGGTCATCATCAACACCATCTCGCAGAACAGCTATGATCCGGGCGAGGACCTGATCGACTATGCATCGACCAAGGCGGCGATCCAGAATTTGACCCGCGGCATGGCCAAGCAGTTGGCGAAGAAGGGTATCCGCGTCAACGCGGTGTCGCCCGGCCCGATCTGGACCCCGCTTCAGGTCGCGGGCGGGCAGTTGCCGGGCAAGATGCACGAGTTCGGCCAGGACACCTCGCTCGGCCGCGCAGGGCAGCCCGCCGAACTGGCCTCGCTCTATGTCGCTCTGGCGAGCGGCGAGGCGACCTTCTCCACCGGCACCGCCGTCGGCGCGCATGGCGGCAAGGGCTTTCCATAAGCAGGGATCATGACGCCAAGTTCATGTTATGATCCTTGACTTGGGGGCGGTGAAGGGTGCTCCATCGGGCATAAACTCCCGATTGCAGGATCATCATGAAGCGCTTTGCTTTTGCCGTCGCCCTCCTCGCCTCCTCTGCCGCCATTGCCCAGACGGGCCTGTTGCCCGGTGTCGACAAGGCGCTGATCGACCCCAGCGTCAAACCCGGCGACAATTTCAACGACTATGCCAATGGGACGTGGATCAAGACCGCGCAGATTCCGGCGGATCGCTCGTCCATCGGCGTCGGGCTGGACGTCTCGCTGCGGGCCGAGGCGCGCACCGCCGCGATCATCAAGGGCGCTGCATCGGCCAAGGGCGCGCCCGGCAGCGATGAGCAGCGGATCGCCGATTATTATACCGCCTATACCGACACGGCCGGGATCGAGGCGCGCGGGCTGAAGCCGATCCAGAGCGATCTGGCCGCCATTGCCGCGATCAAGGACAAAAGCGACCTGTCACGCGCGATCGGCGCGGCGATGCGGTCGGACACCGATCCGTTCAACAACAATAACTACGCCAGCACCAACGACCTGTTCGGCCTGTTCGTCAGCCAGGACCTGAACCACCCGACCCGCAACGTGCCCTATCTGATGCAGGGCGGGCTCGGCCTGCCCGACCGCGACTATTATCTGTCGGACAAGCCGGAGATGGCGGAAATCCGCACCGCCTACCGCGCCTATCTAACCCAGCTGATGACGCTGGCCGGGCTGTCCGACCCGCAGGCGCGTGCCGACCGGGTCTTCGCGCTGGAGATGAAGATCGCCGCAGCGCAGACCGACATCATCGCCAGCCAAGACGCGCACAAGGGCGACAATCCCTGGACCCGCGCCGATTTCGACGCCAAGGCGCCGGGCATCGACTGGAACGCCTTCTGGACCGCATCGGGCGTACCCACCAGCCAGCGCGACTTCATCGCATGGCAGCCCGACGCGATCACCAAGCTGTCGGCGCTGGTCGCCAGCGAGCCGCTGCAGAGCTGGCAGGACTGGCTGGCCTTCCACACGATCAACCAGGTGACCAGTTCGCTGCCCAAGGCGATCGACGATGCGTCGTTCGGCTTTTACGGCCGTACGCTGAACGGCACGCCCGCGCAGCAGCCGCGCGAGAAGCGGGGTATCTCCGCCGTCAACGGCGCGCTGGGCGAAGCGGTCGGCAAGATCTACGCCGCACGCTATTTCCCGGCCTCGTCCAAGACCGAAATCCAGAAGATGGTGAAAAACATCGTCGCCGCCTTCGACCGGCGGATCGCCGCGCTCGACTGGATGGCCCCCGCGACCAAGAAGGAAGCGCGCGCCAAGCTGGCGGTGCTGAAGGTCGGCGTCGGCTATCCCGACCATTGGTGGAATTATCCGAAGTTCGAGGTCCGCGCCGACGACCCCGTCGGCAACGCCCAGCGCGCGAAACTGTCGCTCTATCGCTATCACCTGGCCAAGCTGGGCAAGCCGGTCGATCGCGGCGAATGGTGGATGACGCCGCAGACGGTGAACGCGGTCAACCTGCCGCTCCAGAACGCGCTGAACTTCCCCGCCGCGATCCTCGAGAGCCCCTATTTCGACCCGAAGTTCGACGCGGCGGCCAATTACGGCGCGATCGGATCGGTGATCGGGCATGAGATCAGCCACAGCTTCGACAATCTGGGGTCCGATTTCGACTCCACCGGCCGCCTGCACAATTGGTGGACGCCGTCTGACCTCAAGCGCTTCGAGGGAGCCGGTCAGGCGCTGGTCGCGCAGTACAGCGCCTATGAGGCATTGCCGGGCCTTCACCTGAACGGCGAGCAGGAACTGGGCGAGAATATCGCCGACGTCGCCGGGCTGACCGCCTCCTATGAGGCGTACAAGGCCTCACTGGGCGGCAAGCCCGCGCCGGTGATCGACGGGCTGACCGGCGACCAGCGCTTCTTCCTGGCCTTTGCGCAGAGCTGGCGGACCAAAATGCGCGAAAAGGCGCTGCGGGCGCGGATCGCGACCGATGTCCACGCTCCCGCCCCGTGGCGCGTGCTGACCGTGCGCAACCTCGATGCCTGGTACGGCCCGTTCAAGGTGCAGCCGGGCCAGAAGCTGTACCTGACCCCGGAACAGCGCGTCCACGTCTGGTAAGTCTTTTCTCATGCTCCCCTCTCCCCTGGACAGGGGAGAGGGTTAGCGGAGCTTGCCAGCCTGCTGGCTAGCGCAGCTTGGGTGAGGGGTCGAGCGAGCCGGAGGCTCGCGCGCTCGGCTAGCGAGCGCAGCACCCCTCACCCAGCTCCGACTAAGCCTTTGCTTTCGCAAAGACCAAGTCTGCGAACCCTCTCCCCTCAGAGAGGGGCGAGGGAACATAAATGACGAACATCGTTCGAATGGGCGGCATTCGATCATCGCGTTGGCCAACCATCCGTCACCACCAAGCCAACCTTATCGCCCCCCAAGGAAGCCTTGCGCCCCAATTCCCAGCATCGGTGTAGAGATACGAGCAACAAGTCTCATCTTGATAAGAATAGGGGGAATGATCCTATGCGCACCGCGCGATCCATGCTGCTTGGCGGCACCATGTTGCTGAGCCCGCTGCTGGCGGCACCCGCCCTGGCCCAGAGCACGACCGAGCCGACCGCCCAGACCGAGGCCGAACCCGCCGCCGCCCCGGCGCAGAACGACATCGTCGTCACCGGCACCCGGGCACAGGGGCGCAGCCGCCTCGACTCCGTGTCGCCGGTCGACGTGCTGAGCGGCAACGCCCTGCGCGCGCAGGGGACGACCGAGCTGGCCCAGGCGCTGTCAAGCGTCGCCCCCTCGATCGACTTCCCGCGTCAGGCGGCGGTGGACGGCACCGATGCGATCCGCCCCGCCACGTTGCGCGGCCTGTCGCCCGACCAGACGCTGGTGCTCATCAACGGCACGCGCGCGCATACCTCCGCGTTGCTCAACATCAACGGCTCGATCGGACGCGGTGCGGCAGCGGTCGACCTGAACACCATCCCCACCGTCGCGCTCGACCGGGTAGAAGTGCTACGCGACGGCGCGTCGGCGCAATATGGTTCGGACGCGATTGCGGGCGTGGTCAATCTGCGACTGCGCGAGGCACGTTCGGGCGGCGGGGCGAACGTGACCTTCGGCACCTTCGCCACCCAATATGACGCCGCGCGCACCTCGCGCTCGGTCCGCGACGGCGAGTCCGTGACGATCAGCGGCTGGAAGGGCTTCGGCCTGGGCAGCGACGGCTTCCTCACCCTGTCGGGCGAATATGTCGCGCGCCAGCCGACCAACCGCGCCGATATCGACCCGCGCGGCCCCGCGCCCTTGCGCATCCGCGCCCGTTTCGGCGATCCGCAGATCGAGCAGGGCACGGTGTACCTCAACGCCGCGCTGCCGCTCGCCGACAGCGGCTGGACCGCCTATGCCAATGGCGGTTTCCAGCAGCGCAGCAGCGAAAGCGCGGCCTTTCCGCGTGTCGCGGGCGCGAACAACGTGAATGCCGAGGCGGTGCGGGGCCTGTATCCCGACGGCTTCCTGCCGCTAATCGGCACCACTTCGCGCGACTATAACGCGACCGGCGGCGTGCGCGGGACGATCGGCGACTGGAATGCCGACCTGACCGTCAGCTATGGCCGCAACACGATCGACTTCGCGACGCTGAATTCGGCCAATTCGACCTATGGCAATGCGACGCTGCGCGACTTCGACGATGGTCGCCTCACCTATGATCAGCTCGTCACCGGGCTGGACCTGTCGCGCGAATACACGCTGGGCGCGGCGGTCTTCAATGTCGCGGCGGGGGCCGAATATCGGCGCGAAGGCTTCAAGATCGATGCGGGCCAGCCCGAAAGCTACAACCGCGCGCCCGGCGCGGCGGCCAACCTGGCCTCGGGCGCGCAGGGCTTTGTCGGCTTCCGGCCCGAAAACCAGGTCGATGCGCATCGCAGCAACGGCAGCCTGTACCTGGATGTCGAGGCCAAGCTGTGGGATCGCCTGACCCTGGGCGCGGCGGTGCGGGGCGAGAGCTATTCGGACTTCGGCGAGACGGCGACCGCCAAATTCTCGGCCCGCTATGACGTGGCCCCGTGGCTGGCCTTCCGTGGCACGCTGTCGACCGGCTTCCGCGCGCCGTCGCTGCAACAGCAATATTATACCTCGACCCAGACGCTGGTGACCAACGGCACCATCCTGGAGACCGGCCTCTATCCGGTCGACAGCCCCCTTGCCCGCAGACTGGGCGCGCTGCCACTGGAGCCGGAGAAGTCGCGCAACTATTCGCTGGGCACGGTCGTGCGCTTCGGCGGGTTCAGTCTGACCGTCGACGGCTATCGCATCCGCATCCGCAACCAGATCGTGCTGTCGGAGAATATCCAGTCTTCCGCCAGCGCCCAGGTCGCAGGCCTGCTGTCCCCCTTCGGCGTGCAGGCGGCGCGGTTCTTCATCAACGGCGTCCAGACCACGACCAAGGGCCTCGACATCGTCGCGGCCTATAACTGGCGCAGCGAGACGCTCGGCAATTTCAACCTGAGCGCGGCGGCGAACATCAACGACCTGTCGGTCGATCGCGTGCCGACCTCGACCGCGGCGCTGAACCCCGCGCCCAGCCTGTTCGGCCGCAATCGCATCCTGACCATCGAGCAGGGCACGCCGCGCACCAAGATCGTCGGCTCGGTCGACTGGACCCGGCAGGCGGTCGGCGCAACGCTTCGCGCGGTGCATTATGGCGATGTGCTGCAACCCGGATCGGTCGTCGCCAACGACCTCTATACGGGTGCGCGCACCATCGTCGATCTCGAGGGGCGCTATCGCTTCAACGACAATGTGTCGTTCGCCCTGGGCGCATCGAACCTGTTCGACGTCTATCCCCGCACGACGCCCGCCGCGCTTAACAACAATGGCGTGACGACATTCCCCTATTACTCGCCCTTCGGCTTCAACGGGCGGCAGCTGTACGGCCGGTTGAACCTGACCTGGTAAGGCCCGCCAATTCCTCCCCATCGTCAGATGGGGAGGGGGACCGCGATTGAAGAGCGTGGTGGAGGGGCACGGGCACCGGCCCCTCCACCACCGCTGCGCGGCGGTCCCCCTCCCCAAGCGAGCTTGGGGAGGATTTTGATCAGCGGGTCAATTGCGCTTGAAACGCCTGCATGGTGCATAGCCCTATGACGCCGCGCGCCTTGCACCCCGCGATCGGCAGCACCGCCACGTAAGGCGCCTCCACCGCCGGATCGGCCAGCTTGCGAAGCTGCTCGATAGTCTGCGACCGATACAGCGCGCGGACATAGGCCTGCCCCCGCGCATCGACCAAGCGCTCCAGCACGATGGCCCCGCCCGGCGCGGGATCGTCCGCGGCCAGCCCCGGCACCTTCCAATGCAGGTCGAGCAATCCACCCAGGCTCGCGATATTGGTGTCGTGACCCGAGATCATGGTCACGACCGGCCCCTTGCCCCGCGCCAGCCCCTGAACCACCAGCGGCGCGATCCCCGCCATATTCGCCTTGGCGACATAGCGCGGCCGGGCGAGAAGACGGAACTCCTCCGCATGGAACACGCCCAGCCGCTCGATATCGGCGGGAGTCGCACGCCCCCAGCCCACCTCAGCCATCGGCTTGCCTTCGGCATATTCGAGCAGCAGGATTTGCGCCGCCGTCGACGCCCGGTCGACCGCGCCCGTCAGCTTGGGCCGCTTGCCGGGTTTGGCCGGGGCCAGTCCGGTCGGCTTCTGCCGCACGCCGCAGTTCGGCGAAGCGGGCGCGCAGAGGATCGCGTCCAGCCGCGCCAGTTCGGGCGCCAGCCGCGTGTCGAGCGCCGCCAACCCCGCCTCGCCCCCTGCCCCCGCCAGCACCGCCGCCCGCGCCTTTGCCGCATCGAACGCCACCGCCCGCTCGTCGATCGGCGAGAAGATCGGGTCGGCCACGTCCTGCGGCTTGTGATCGATCGCGACGGTACAGCCGGGCGCGAGCGTCCCGGCATAAGCCTCGGCCGTGCGGATCGTGCGTTCGTCGCTATCGGCGACGATGCGGATTTGGGCGCAACCCGATCGCGGCAGCAGGCCCGCCGCCGTCCAGACGCGCCGGTCATAGCTTCCCAGCCGCTCGACGCCCGCGCGCCCGTGCGGGGTCAGATAGCCCGGCGCGACCGGCCAATTCGGCCACGGCTGGTTCGCGGTGCCCTCGGGCATCGGCGGCGACTTGGTCGGCGGGCGGACACCGTGCCGCATGAGCAGCACGACCCGGTCGAGCTTCAGCCCCTGCGGCACGGCAGGCTCCTGCGCCGAGGCCGTACCCGCCAGCAACAGGCCCCATGCCGAAGCCCCCACCAGTCGCGCGAAAATCGTCATGAACCGCCTGCCCCTTTTGCTTTCCCGACCGGCGGTAAGGCGGCGGAGAGACAGAAAAGCGACACGGGCATGAACATTATGTTACAACTGCAAGGCGGCCGCATCCCCGTTTGACCTGTGCCTCCGCGCCGGTCATCCTACCGCCATGACCCGCTTTTTCTCCCGTCGCGAAACCCTGGCCGGGATCACCGCCCTCTCCGCCACCGCCTCCTTAAGCGCCGCCGCCCCCGCCCGCGATGCGGGCGCGCTGCTCGATCGGCTGGCGTGGCAGTTGCTCGAACTCGTGCCCGAGCGGGCGACGACGCTGGGCGTGGATACCGGCCCCCATGCCGATCTGCGGCGCAGGCTGGAGGATCGCTCGCCCGCCGGTATCGCGGCGCGGCAGCGCTTCCTGGCCGATGGCCTGAAGCAGGTGGCGCGGGTGCCGCGAACCGGGCTCGATTCCTCCACGCTGACCAGCCTTGCGGTAGTCGAAAGCGCCTTCCAGACCGCGCTGGACGGCATGGCGCTGCCTTATGGCGTTGCGACGATCGGCGACTGGCGCAACACGCCCTATGCCGTCATCCAGAATGTCGGCGCGTGGCTGGACGTGCCGCAGATGCTGGACGGGGACCAGCCGGTTCGCGACAAGGCCGATGCCGAGGCCTATCTCGCCCGCCTCGCCGCCATGCCCGCGCAACTGGATGGAGAGACCGTGCGCATCCGTCAGGCGCGCGAACAGGGGCTGGTGCCGCCGTCCTTCCTGCTCGACAAGACGATCAAGGGCATGACCGGCACCATCGCCGAGGCGGCGAAGGCCGACGGCCCGTTGATCGGCCCGCTTGCCCGCAAGACGATCGCGATCCCCGGCGACTGGACCAACCGCGCCACCCGGATCATCCGCTCGGCGATCGTGCCCGCGCTGGAGCGGCAGCTGGCCGAGCTACAGGCACAGCGCGGCGTGGCGATCACGGCGCCCGGCATGAATGTCCGCCCGCACGGGCCGGAATGGTATGCCTGGGGCCTTCGCGCCGGGACCACCACACGGCGCAGCGCAGCCGAGCTGCATGCCATGGGCAAGGCCCGGCTCGCCGATCTCCAGGCGCAGATGGATATCATCCTGCGCAGTGAAGGGCTGACCCAGGGCAGCGTCGCCGAGCGTGCCATCGCGTATCAGAAGCGTCCCGGCATCGGCTTTCCCGATGGCGACGAAGGGCGGCGGCAGATTGTCGCCTATATGCAGGGCCGGATCGACGCGATCCGCCCGCGCCTGCCCGATGCGTTCCGCCGACTGGCGCGCGGGAATCTGGAAATCCGGCGGATGCCGCTGGCGCAGGAGCCGGGCGCACCCGCGGCCTATGGCGGCCCCGGCACCATCGACGGCAGCGTGCCGGGCAAGATTTGGGTGAACCTGGGCGATCCGTCGATCCACAACCGCGTGACCATCCCCGACCTCGTCTATCATGAGGGGATACCCGGCCATGTCTGGCAGAGCGAATATGCGCAGAAGCTGCCGCTGATCCGGTCGATCCTGGCGTTCAACGCCTATTCGGAAGGCTGGGCGCTCTATTCCGAACAGCTCGCCGACGAATTGGGCATGTATGAGGACGATCCCGCCGGGCGGCTGGGCTATCTGATGGGCCTCGCCTGGCGCGCGGTGCGACTGATCGTCGATACCGGCATCCACGCGATCGGCTGGTCGCGCGACAAGGCGCTGGCCGAGTTCGTCGCCGCCACCGGCCTGCCGCGCAGCAATGCCGAGAGCGAGGTGGACCGCTATTGCTCCTGGCCGGGTCAGGCCTGCGGCTATGAGGTCGGCCGGGCCGAGATCGTGTCGCAGCGCACCCGTGCGCAAAGGGCGCTCGGGACGCGATATGATCTGCGCGATTTCGACCAGGCCGTGGTCGATGGCGGCAACGTGCCGCTGAATGTGCTGGCGGAGAATGTGACCCGCTATATCGATGGAGCGCGCTGAGGCCGCTCATTCCTCCCCTGCAAGGGGAGGTGGCAGGCCGAAGGCCTGACGGAGGGGTGTCCCGCTATCGAGAAGGGTGACACCCCTCCACCATCCTGCGGATGGTCCCCCTCCCCTTACAGGGGAGGAATGAAACAAGTCCGGTCAGTCCTCGCCGAACAAGGCCCGCTGCGCCTTGTCCATCTCCTCGGCATAGCGGCGGCGGACATAGGGTTCGGACAGCAGGCCCAGCACCGTCCGGTCCGGGCCGACGACCGCCATTTCGTCGGCCCCCGCCGCGTCGAGCGCGCGCATGACCGCCTTCACATCCGCCTCAGGCGCCAGCGCATGGTCGCGGTGGATGGCCAGCGTCGCGACCGGCTCGGCCGGGTCCAGTCCGTCGACATAGGCGCGCGCCGTCTGGACGATCCCGGCATAATGGTCCTGTTCATCGACCAGCACGACGCGGCTGGTCGACCCCAGCGGAAAGGCGCGGCGAAACTCGGCGATGGTCCATGCCGAGGGCGTCGCGCGCTCGACCCGGCGCATCATGCGGCCCGCCGTCAGGGTCCGCATCCAGCCGATATCGCGGGCGCTCTTGATCGTCTCGCCGCGCAGATGCAGCCGCCAGGTCGAGAAGGAATAGCCGAAGGTCTCGCGCACGATGGTCGTCGTGACCAGCGAGGCCGCGATCGCCGCCCCCGCCAGCGAGAAGTCGTGCGTGGCCTCCAGCACCAGCATCGCCATGGTCATCGGCCCGCCGACCACCGCCACCGCGAAGGCCGCCATGCCGACCAGCGCGGCATTTTGCGGATCGACAACCGGCGCTCCCGCCACCCACCCGATCAGGTCGGCATAGATATGGCCGAGCAGGCTGCCGAGGAACAGCGACGCGAAGAACAGGCCGCCGCGAAAACCGAAACCCAGCGATACGATCGACGCCGCACTCTTCATGATGAAGATGGCGGCGAGGAAGCTGAGCGGCAGGCCATATTCCAGGTCGAGATGCAGCGCCCCGTGCCCCGCCGACAGCACCTGCGGCGTCAGCCAGGCAAGCGGGATCAGCAGGACACCCCCCAGGACCGGCCGCCACGCCGCCGGGATGGGCAGGCGACGGGTCAGCGTCTCCATTTCGGCGACGGCGCGCATCAGCGCGATGCCCAACGCCGCCGCCACGGCCCCCAGCCCGGCATAGATCAGGTAATGATGGGTCAACACCGCCTCGCCCGCCACCGCATTGACGAGGTAGGGCTGTGCCCCCAGCATCTGCGCCACCAGCACGCCGGTCAGCGCGGCGGCGGCGACCGGCGCGATGGCGGCAGGCATATAGGCGCCGATGACGATCTCGAAGGCATAGAAGGCCCCGGCCAGCGGCGCGCCGAACGCCCCCGCGATCGCCGCCCCCGTCCCCGCCCCGACCAGCACGCGCAGGTCGCCGCGCCGCAGCCGCAACCAACTGCCGGTGATCGAGGCCACCCCCGCACCCAATTGCGCATAGGCCGCCTCCAGCCCGACCGATGCGCCGAAACCGTTCGAGATGATCGTCTGGCCCGAAATGACCAGACTGTCCGACCAGGACATGCGCCCGCCATGCAGCGCATTGGCCTCCACCGCGTCGACCAGCCGCCGCTTGCGCGCACCCGTGACCCGTGAGAACAGGACCAGCACCAATCCCCCCAGCGGCAGGGCGAGCAGCCCCCAGGCCGGGATGATCGTGCTGGCGCTCAAGCGCTGATCCACCTCCAGCGTGAACAGCAGCCGCTGCAATCCCCGCGCAATCGCCCCTTGCGCCACGCTGAGCAGCCCCGCCGCCGCACCGATCGCGATGGCGAGCAGGACGAGGCTGGCTTCGCTGGATCGGACCCGGTGGCGGAACCAGGATGACGAGAGTCGGGGGAAGGACATGGCGTTCGCTATGTCGCGAAACCGGCGGGCCTGCCAGCGTCGTCAGCAGGGATAGGCCCGAACGGCATGACGGGCAACTCGGGCAGAAGGCCAACCGACCTTTTCCAAACCTGGACTCGACGGATCAGCAGGCTGCCACGAGATCTGGCAGCGGCCAGCCGGTCGACCTCCGCCATCGACGTGAACAGCGCGGGCGTGACGCGGATGCACACTCCCCCGGCCGGTCCGGTGCGACGGACGGTGAAAATGCGATGCCGGTCGAGCAGCAACTGCGCTGGCGTATCGAACTGGGTCCGACCCCGCTCACGGGTGCCGGTGACGATCACGTCGCTGTCCGCGCCCGTATCCGGCACGGCCTGCGCTCAGGCGGCGAAGGTGCGACTATCGGCAGGCCGTGGCAGCGGCGATACGTGCCCGCGGCGGTTTGATGACGGCATTTTGCGCACACGATATCGCGTCCATGCGGTAATGGTCGCCACCAGCGATATTCGGGGCGGACGACCGACCATCATGAGCGATGCAAAAACCTATCCCCTGATGAAGGACATTCTGGGCAGCGGGGCGGTGACGATCATCGCCGATGCGGGTGCGGCGGCGTCGCCCGTCTTCGACCGCGCGGGCTTTCTCGATGCGGCGCTGGACGGGCTGGAAGGGTTGTCGATCATGGAGCGGGTGCGCCATCTCGCCGACGCGCTCCATGGGGCCTTGCCGACTGACTATGCGACCGCGCTCGATATCGTCCGGGCCATCGCGCCGCAGCTGACCCACAGCTTCCAGGCCATGGCCGTCACCGAGTTCGTCGCCAGACAGGGCTTGGACCATTTCGATCGGTCGCTGGCGGCGCTGGCCGACCTGACCCGGTTCGGCTCGGCGGAGTTCGCCATCCGCCCATTCCTCGCCGCCGACCCCGAGCGGACGCTGGCGCAGATGCTCCGCTGGACCACCGACCCGAACGAGCATGTCCGTCGCCTCGCCAGCGAGGGCAGCCGCCCGCGCCTGCCCTGGGCGTCACGCGTTCCGGCGCTGCGGGGCGATCCGACCCTGGCCGCCCCGATCCTGGAGGCGCTGCGGAACGATCCCAGCCTCTATGTCCGCAAGTCGGTCGCCAACCATCTGAACGATATCGGCAAGGATCGTGCGGACTGGCTGGTCGATCATCTGGAAGGCTGGGACCGGGATACGCCGCATACCGGCTGGATCATCCGCCATGGCTTGCGCACGCTGATCAAAAAGGGCGATCCGCGCGCGCTGGCCCTGATCGGGGTCGCGCATGGGGCGGCGGTGCGGGTCGATCGTTTCACCGTCGAACCCGCGACCGTCAAGCTGGGCGAGGCTGTCACGCTCGCGGCGGAGCTGTCGTCCCTGACCCGAGCCGACCAGCGCCTCGTCGTCGATTATCGACTCCATTATGCGCGGGGCGCAGGCAAGACGGCGGCCAAGGTCTTCAAGCTCAAGACCTTCGACCTTGCCGGATCGGCCTCGGCCACGCTGGGCATCCGGCAGGTCCTTCGCGATTTCAGTACGCGTCGCCACCATCCGGGTCGCCATGAGGTCGAACTGCTCGTCAACGGCCGGACCATGGCCATTGCGGCGTTCGATCTGATCGGCCCGGCCTGAGTCCCCCCTTCCCCCCCCTTGCAGGGGGAGGAATAGAGGGAAATCCAGCCTCAATTCCCTTCCGCGTCGACCGTGAAGACCACCGGCCGCCCGCGCGACATCGGGTCCCAGCCCGCCGCCAGGGCGGAGCGCACGCAACGCGTGATCGTCGGGTCGTCGAGCTGGAGCCGCCCGCGCGGCAAGCCCTTGAGCAGCCGCTTCGGGGCGGGGAACTCCATATGCGCCTCGCGCCCGGCGCCCTGTTCGGAAAGCGCGATGGTCATGCCCTTCCAGCCTTCATCGTCCGACAGATGGGGTTCGCGCTGGAGGTGCCAGTCATAGGTGACGCCGTCGACGGTCACGCTGCCGGCCTGAATTTGGGTTTTCGACATGGACCGCGCCCTAGCACGTTCGGCGCGCCAAGGCACAGGCCGCCGTCATCAAGACCGCATCCCAAGATTCTCGTCCGATTCCGAAGCTTTAGCAGCTTGATAAGGACTTCAGCCTTTTGATGAGACGTGATTTGGAGGCACAATATCGTGAAACCCTATCTCGCTCATATCGGCATCGCGGCACTGGGCTGCGTCCTGATCGCCGATCCCGCCGCCGCGCAGCAGAGCACACAGTTTCAGGTATCGATGACGATCCAGGCCGAATGCCGCCTGACCTCGGCCAGCGACCTGGCCTTCGGCAATACCGGCGTGATCCAGGCCGCGATCACCTCGACCAGCACGATCGGCGTCCAGTGTACCAACACCACCCCCTATAATATCGGCCTGAATGCCGGGGCGGGCACGGGGGCGACGGTGGCGGCGCGGCGGTTGACCTCGGGCGCGGGGGCCACGGTGGTCTATGAGCTGTTCCGCGATCCCGCCCGGTCGCAGATCTGGGGCAATACACCGGGCACCGACACGCTGGCCGGGATCGGCAATGGCGCGGTGCAGTCGCTGACGGTCTATGGCCGCGTCCCGGCTCAGACCACCCCTGCGGCGGGCAGCTATACCGACACCGTTCAGGTCACGGTGACATACTGATGATGCCGTCCATGAAGCGGGCGCTTGCGGCGACGGGGGCGATGGTGCTGACGATCCCGGCGATCGGCCATGCCTCGGACATACGGGTCGCACCGGTCGCCATCGACCCGCTGCCGGGCGCCCGCACGACCTCGCTGACGCTCAGCAATGCCGAGCAGCGGCCGGTGCGTATCCAGGTCCGCGTGATGAAGTGGACGTCGCGCGACGGAGCCGATGTCCTGACCCCCACCAATGACGTGGTCGCCAGCCCGCCCTTCTCCACGCTGGCCCCGCAGCAGCAATATCTGATCCGCGTCGTCCGCACGGCCAAGGCCGCACCGATCGGCGAGGAAGCGTATCGCGTCCTGATCGACGAAGTGCCCGAACCGACCCGCGCACAGCCGGGCACCGTCAATCTGGTGGTGCGTCAGTCGATCCCCGCCTTCTTCTCCGACATCCCGCGCCGGATGCCCGATGTGGAATGGCGGATCGACCGGTCGGGCGGCGGCGCGGCGCTGGTCGGGCGCAACAAGGGCAACCGGCGGCTGCGCATCGCCGACCTTCAGCTGATCGCGGGCAGCCAGCAGCTCCTCGCCCGGTCGGGACTGGTCGGTTATGTGCTGGCCGGGTCCGACCTTCGCATTCCGCTGAACCCCGGCACCGCCCTGCCCGGCGGCACCGACCTGCGGATGCGGGCCGTCTCCGATGGCGGCCCGATCGAGGTCTCCCTTGCGACCCAACCGCGCCGGTGAGCTGGCCTGGATCATCCTGGCCATGCTGGCCTGCGCGCAGACGGCCGGTGCGCAGGACAGCGACAGCCTTCGTGTCGGGGTCGATGTCGACCCCAGCCGCCAGGATCAGGCGCTTCAGCTCGAGGTCTATCTGAACGACAAGCCTACCGGCTATGTCGCGTCGTTCACGCAACGCGCAGACGGCAGTTTCACCGCACCCGTCGCCCAGTTGCGGACGCTGGGGGTCAAGGTCCCGCCGGATGCGGTGGCGGGCGACGTCCCGCTGGAGCGCATTTCCGGGCTGCGCTACCGCTATGAACAGATGCGCCAGATCATGTGGCTGGCCGCGGGGCCGACCGTACAGAACCCGACGTTGATCGACGGCGGGCGCGGCGACCGTTCCGGCCGGACGCCCGACCGGCCACCCTTCGGCGCGGTGCTGGACTATACGCTGTTCGCCAGCGGGGACCGGAGTGCGGTCGGTCCACGCTTTACCGGCGCATCGGGCGCGTTCGGGACGCGCGTGTTCGGTGCGTTCGGCCTGTTCGAGAGCAGCGCGGTCGGCCTGTTGTCGGATGGGCCGCGCTTCACCCGGCTAGCCACGACCTACAGCTATGAGGACCCGGCGCGGCTGGTGACGCTGCGCATGGGCGACACGATCAATAGCGGCCATGCCTGGACCCGCCCGATCCGCATGGCGGGCCTTCAGATCCAGCGGTCTTTCGGCATGCGCCCCGACCTCGTCACCATGCCGGTCCCTCGACTGCTGGGCAGCGCCGCCGCCCCCTCGACGCTCGACCTGTTCATCGACCGGGTCCGCACCCTGTCGACCGATGTGCCCCAGGGTCCCTATGCCGTCATGCACCCACCGGTCGTGCAGGGCGCGGGCGTCGCCACCGTCGTCGTCCGCGATGCGCTGGGGCGGGAAACCGTGCAGACCGCGCCCTTCTATGCCTCGCCCCAATTGCTTGCGGAGGGGCTGACCGATTTCAGCGCCGAGATCGGCTTTGCGCGGCGCAGCTATGCGATCCTGTCGAACGACTATGATCGGCGGTTGGTCGCCTCCGCCTCGGTGCGCCGCGGCATGACCGATCGGCTGACGCTGCAGGGGCATGCCGAACTGGGCGCGGGCCTTGTCCAGCTGGGCGCAGGCGGCCTCGTGACTTTGCGGGACCAGGCCTTGCTGTCGCTCGCCGGGGCGGTCAGCCAGGCGGGGGGCCGCACTGGCGGGCTGGTCGATATCGCCTTCGAGACGCGCCGTTCCGGCTTTTCGGTGCTGATCCGTTCGATGCGGACGATCGGTCGTTATGAGGATCTCGCCTCGCGCACATCGTCCTTCGGCCCGATCCTGGCGGGCGACCGACGGATCTTCGGGGCGCCGCGCGAGGTCGACCAGATTTCCTTGTCGCTGCCCATCGCCGCGACCTCGGCCTCGGTCGGGGCCAGCCTGGTCAACTCCAGGACGGCGGCGGGAGACCGCTATCGGCTGGCCAGCCTGTCCTCGACCGCCAATGTCGGGCGGCTGTCGCTGTTCGCCAACGCCGTTGCGGACCTGAGCGGCGACCGCAGCTTCGGCCTGTTCGTCGGGGCCAGCCTGCCCTTCGGGCGACGCGCCTCGGTGACGACCGGCGCGACGGTGTCGGAGGGGCGCGTATCGGGCTATGCCGAGATGTCGCGCCAGGGCGCGCACGAGCCCGGCTCCTGGGGCTGGTCGGTACGCGTCGCCGATGGCCGCGAACGGGCGGGCCATGCCATCGTCCGCCATACCACCGGCTTCGCGCAGTTCGAGGCGACCGGCCTCTATGCTGGCGGCAACCTCTCCGGGACCTTGCAGGCGGAGGGCGCGGTCGCGTTGATCGGTGGCGACCTCTATGCGGCGCGGCGGCTCGACCAGTCCTTTGCGCTGGCCGATGCGGGCGCGAGCGGCGTGCGGGTGTACCGCGAGAACCGGCTGGTCGGCACCACCGGCGCGTCGGGTAGGCTGCTGGTCCCCGACATCGCCCCGTTCGAGCCAAGCGCGATCTCGATCGACCCCTCCTCGCTGCCGGTCGACGCACGCATCGCCTCGACCCATGCCGAGGCGGTGGCCTTTACCCGCGTGCCCGCGCTCGTCGCGTTCGGCGTGGCGCGTGAAACCGATACGGCGCTGGTCGAGTTCATCGATGGCGAGGGTCGGCCGTTGCCGCTGGGCTCGGGGATCGAACGGGCCGGGCTACCCCCGGATGTGGTGGGCTATGACGGGGCCGCGTTCCTCTATGCGCTCGGGGCGCGGAACGAGGCGATCGTCACCGATCCCGATGGCCGCCGCTGCCGCGCGCGTTTTCCCTTCGCAGCGCAACCGGGAGAGCAGGTCCGCATCCGGGCCGTCTGTATGCCCATGGCGAGCACGGCCCCATGACCCGGCTGATCCTCCTGCTGTTTGCCGTCATCGCCTGTCTGGTAATGCCTGCTCCGGCTCAGGCGCAGACCTGTTCGGCCACGGTGTCGTCGATCGATTTCGGCAGCCCCTCGCTGCTGACCAGTGGTCCGGTCGATGTGACGGGGACGGTCACGATCACCTGCACCAGCATCCCGCTGCTCAGCGTCGTCAAGGTCTGTCCCGGTATCGGCGCGGGCAGCGGCGGCACGGACGGCTCCGGCCGGTTGATGACGGGCACCGCAGGATCGCTGCGGTATCAGCTCTATCAGGACGCGGCGCGATCGGTCGCCTGGGGATCGCTGGACAATCCGGTATTGGGCACGGTGCCCGCGATCATCATCTCCAACCTGTTGAACGGGGCCGGTTCGGCAACGCGCACGCTCTATGCGCGATTGTTCGGCGGCCAGGGGACGACGGTGCCGGGGGCCTATCGCTCCAGCTTCATCGGCAACGCCACGCTGTTCAGCTATGGGGCCGAACTGCTGGGCACCAGCACCAACTGCACCGGTTTTGCAGGCACCGCCTCCGTCCGTCCGACCTTCGAGGTGACGGCCACCCCCGCCAAGGGCTGTACGGTCGCGGCCACCGCGCTGACCTTTCCGACGACCGGCGTGCTGGCACAGGCGGTCACGGCGCAAAGCGGCCTGACCCTGACCTGCACCAGCCAGACGCCCTATGCCCTGCGGCTCGACGCCGGGCGCAATGCCGATGCATCGGGCGACCGCCGGATGCGGGGACCATCAGGCAGCTTCATCACCTATGGCCTGTTCCGCGACCCCGCCTTCTCATCGAGCTGGGACAGCGGAGTCCAGGCCTCGGGCACCGGCCTCGCCCAGGCGCTGGCGATCCATGGGCGGGTGCCCATGCAACCGACGCCCGCCCCCGGCCTCTATACCGACACCGTCGTCGTAACCGTGACCTATTAGAGCGGGGGTGATTTGCCAGATCGCGACGGTGATCCGCCGGCCGGTGAGCTGCTGCCGGTTTCGCGGACACGAAGACAAGCTACCTGCGCTTTGGCGCTCGAAGTCCACGGGGTTGAGACAGCCCAAGGTCGAGAGGCGTCGCGTCGGAGATAGATGACGTCTTCATCCGACCACGAAATTGCACCGCGCCGCCGTCCCTGACCAGGCAAATCCCGGTGCGGTTGTCGGGCCGACAGACGGTGCGCGGCTCAGTTAGGCGGGATCCATTCCCCTAGATAATCGAGCAGTTGTTTGGTGGGGTGACCGTGCCCCCCTTCCCTGTCGTGGACGCGCAGCGCTTGGTCGATCTGGTGCGGCGAAGATCGGAAAGGTCCGCCCGCCGGGGCGGCGGATCAGGTCAGGCGCAGCAATGCTTGTGCTTCTTTCCCGATCCGCAAGGGCATGGATCGTTGCGGCCCGTCTTCGCCGTCACGACGACAGTCGCCTTCGCATCGCCGACACCCGCACGGGCCGCATAGAGGCGCTGGACCATGTCCGTCAGTTCGACCACCGCACGATCCTGGAAGGCGTTGACCTCGACGCTGTCGAGATCGCTCTCGTCGCGCGCGATCGCGATCAGCGCCAGAAGGCGGTGCCATGGATCGGCCCATTCGGTATCGGCGGCCGCTGCGTCCCACGCCTCCGGGCGTAACGCGATCGCACCGGAAAAGCCATCGACCCAATATTCCCACAGAACCTCGCCATCCCGCTCATCGACGTCGAGGATCGGCTGCAACCTGCCGCGAGACAGGTCGCGCGCAATCTCGTCGCGCCGCGCCGCGACCGCCTTGACGAACCATTGTACGTCGAGCGGGTCCTCGAAGGGTGGGACGCCATCGCCCTCGACGCCCCATATCACCGTCATCCATTCATCGACGGGGATCGGTTCGGGACAGACGATAAGCCCGGTTAGGAAACCGTCGAGCTCGGAGAGCAGCATCGGTTCTTCGACCGGAAGTTCCGCCAGCGCGCCATCGAGCCGCCGGAAGCGAGACGGCATTTTCCTCACAGGCTGATACCGCGTCGGCGCATCTGTTCCTCCGCCATGGCACGCAGCGGCGTCGGATCACCTCGGGCGAAGATGTCGGCGAAGTCGAGCAGATCTTCGTCGCCCAATGCCGCCACCGCCGCCTCGATGGCGACAAGGCGCTGAAGATCGAGTTCCGTCCGGGTGGCGAACCAGTACAACCTCGCCCACCGCGACGACGATAGCTTCATCGATGCGCTGGCGGCGGATGGCGTCGCCTATGTGCCCTTCTTCCCGCTCGGCGGGTTCAGCCCGCTTCAGTCGGCGACATTGTCCGACGTCGCGGCGCGGCTTGAGGCAACGCCGATGCAGGTCGCCCTGGCATGGCTGCTTCAGCGATCGCCCAACATCATGCTGATCCCCGGCACCTCGTCGGTCGCGCACCTCCACGAGAACATCGCCGCAGCCTCGCTGACACTGCCCGAAGACGTGGTGGCCGAACTCGACGCGATCGGCCGGTAATCAGGCTGGTCGGTTCGCGAGCACCGCGTCGAGCAGACCGGGAAACCGCCGGTCGAATTCGGCGCGGCGCAACGTGTTGATCATTTCACGCCCGACTTGCGTCGTCTCGATCAGCCCCGCCGCGCGCAGCAGCTTCAGATGGTTGGAGAGCGTGCTTTTCGGAATGGACTCGCACGGCGCGGCATCGGTGCAGCTCAGCCTCTCGGTCGCGGCGAGCCGCGCCACCATGGCCAGCCGGTTGGGATCGGCCAGGGCGTGCAGCGCCAGATCGAGTGGAACGTCTTCCAGCCGGGGGTGAGTGAAGCGGGCCATATAATCTATATAGGGCGAAACCTTCGTTTTAATAGTTCGGCATTCTTGAACTATTGAACTGTTATCCCATTTACCGCCTGCCGACAGCGCACGACGGCGTGATCGCGGGCCAGCATTTTTTGGAGAATATCTATGTCGATTCAGGGCAGGACAGCGCTCGTCACCGGCGGATCGCGCGGCATCGGTTCGGCCATCGCCAAGCGGTTGGCGGCGGATGGCGCGACCGTGGCGATTACCTATGCCGGCAACAAAGCCGCCGCCGACGCTACCGTGTCGGCGATCGAGAGCGCGGGCGGCACCGCCTTCGCCTTCCAGGCAAACGCCGCCGATCCCGCCTCGCAACGGGCGGGCGTCGAACAGGCCGCCGCCGCTCTGGGCGGGATCGACATTCTGGTCCACAATGCCGGGGTAGCGGAATTCTCCACGGTCGCCGAGGACACTGACGAGACGTACGACCGCCAGTTCGGCGTCAACGTCAAGGGCCTGCACGTCGGCACCCGGGCGGCGCTGCCGCACCTTCGCGACGGCGGGCGGATCATCCTCATCGGCAGCATCTCGGGCGAAATGGCCTTCCCCGCGACCACCGTCTACAGCGCGACGAAGGCCGCGGTAGCGGCGCTGGCACGCGGCTGGGCCAAGGACCTCGCCCCACGCAACATCCTGGTCAACACCGTGCAGCCGGGTCCGATCGACACCGACATGAACCCCGCCGACAGCGAATTTGCCGGGCAGGTGCTGCAGGCGATCCCGCTTGGCCGCTATGGCAAGGTTGAGGAGATCGCGGGCGCGGTCGCCTTCCTCGCCGGTCCGGATGCGAGCTACATCACCGGCACGACCCTCAACATCGACGGCGGTGCAACGGCTTAAGAGCAGTGGTCGCACAGCCTCGATAGTTGGACCCGCTGAAGCACGGGCGAGTATGACGCGGACGCCTGTACCCGTTACTCGCCCGTCCCTCGCGGTGATGACCGAGGCCATGTAATTTCGACACGCGCCCCTGTTGTTGCGACGGCGGGCCACGTCGAAATCCCCTCCTTCGCAGCATGTGGCGGACACGTAGGGCGTGCGCCTCGTTTACAGGCGACATTGCCTGCAAAAGCCGGAGCACTTGCCATCTTCAATGTCGTCTTTGCCGTACCGGCGCTGATCGTCCTGGCGCGCTGGCTCTGGCCCTTGCCGCTGCCGCTCTGGGCCAAGATCCTTGCAGGCATACTGATGCTCGCGGCGTCACAGTTCCATTTCTGGAGCCGATTGTCGTCGGGGTCGGTCTTCGCGCCCGAGTTCCCGCGTCTGGTCGTGATCCTCTTCAACTGGGCATTCGGCGCGCTGGTCCTGCTCGCCGTGTTCCAACTGGTGATCGACCTGGGGGCGCTGCTCACCATGCTGGTGCAGCGGGAGGTGATCCGGGAACCAGACGCGCTGCGCTATACCATTGCCGGCTTGGCCGCAGTGCTGGCCGGGATCGGAGTCGTCAACGCGCTGCGCGTTCCCCTGATCAAGGACGTGACGGTGGCGATCCGCGACCTTCCGCCATCCTTCGACGGATACCGGATCGTCCAACTTACCGACCTTCATATCAGCCGCCTCTTCACGTCCCGTTGGGCGCAGGCCGTCGTCGATCGCACCAATGCGTCCGGCGCAGACCTGATCGTGGTGACCGGCGACTTCATCGATGGATCGGTCGAAATGCGTCGCCATGACATCGCGCCACTGCGGCAGCTGCGTGCGCCAAACGGAGTCTACGCAGTCCCGGGCAACCACGAATATTTCTTCGATTACGGCGCGTGGATGCGGCACCTGTCGGCCATGGGTTTCCGCATGTTGCCCAATGCGCATGCGGTGATCGAACGCGGCGGTGACCAGTTGATCGTCGCCGGAGTCACCGACCTGTCAGCACCGAGCGTCGGCGAGCCCGGGCCGGACCTTGCCCTCGCGCTGAGAGGTGCGCCCGCCAACGCGCCGATCCTCCTCCTCGACCATCAACCCGGAAAGGCTCGCGATGCCGCCGCACGTGGCGTCTCGCTTCAATTGTCCGGACACACCCATGGCGGCATGATCGCCGGGCTCGACCGGATCGTCGCGCGGGCCAATGCCGGGTTCGTGTCGGGACGGTACGAAGTCGGCGGCATGACGCTCTACGTCAGCAACGGCACCGGCCTGTGGCCGGGCTTTGCGCTACGATTGGGCGTGCCGTCCGAGATCACGCGGTTCACGCTACGGCCAATGTTATAGTCGATCCCGATTAGGCAATTTCCGGCGTCGTCGACCCCGCCTGCCGCTCGAAGAGGCGGCGATAATGGCCACCCTCGACGGTCAGCAGGTCGGCGTGCGTTCCGTCCTCCACGATCCGTCCCGCTGCAAACACCAGAATACGGTCCAGCGCCCGGACGGTCGACAGCCGGTGCGCGATGACGATGGCGGTGCGGCCGACCATCAGCCGCTCCATCGCCTGCTGGATCGCCGCCTCGCTTTCGGAATCGAGGCTGGACGTCGCCTCGTCGAGGATCAGGATCGGAGCATCCGCCAGGAACGCGCGCGCGATCGCCACACGTTGGCGCTCACCGCCCGACAGCTTCACGCCCCGCTCGCCAACCAGCGTACGATAGCCCTTGGGCAAAGCCACGATGAAATCATGGGCATTGGCAAGCCGCGCGGCCTGCTCGATCTCGTCCTGGCTGGCCTCGGGGCGGCCATAGCCGATATTCTCCGCCAGCGTGCGGTGGAACAGCACCGGCTCCCGCGGCACGATCGCGACCTGCTGGCGAAGCGACCGTTGCGTCGTCAGCGCCACATCCTGCCCGTCGATCGTCACCCGGCCACTATCGACGTCGTAAAGCCGCTGGATCAACTTCACGAAGCTGGTCTTGCCCGATCCCGACGGTCCCACCAGACCGACACGCTGCCCGGCCGGGATCGTGACGCTCAGATGCTCGTAGAGCGGGCGATCCTGCCCGGCATAACGGAAGGTCACGTCCTCCAACCGGATCGCACCCGCCCCGATCGCGATCGGACGGGCGTCGGCGCGATCAGCCACGCCCAGCGGCTCGTCGTGGAGCGCGACCAGTTCCTCCATCTCGTTCACCGAACGCTGGAGCTGATGGACATATTGCCCGATGTCGCGAAGATAGCCGTTGAGCACCAGATAGCTGGTGATGACATAGGCCATGTCCCCCGCGCTCGCCTGCCCCCGCGACCACAGCCACAACGCCGCGCCGGTGGCGACGATACGGATGAGCCACAGCAGCGCGAGTTGGCCGGACCCCGCCCAGGTGAACGCCATCCAGGTCCGGCGCGTACGCCGCTGCCACTTGGCGACGGTGCGCTCGAGCAGCGCTTCCTCCTGCACCTCGCCGCCGAATGCCTTCACCACCGCGTTCGTGCCGATCGCATCGGCCAGCACGCCACCCAGCTTCGTGTCCCACTGGTTCGACAGTCGCGCGATCGGTGCGAGAACCCGCGTCGCCAGGCCGACGGTCAGCACGATATAGGCAAGCGCCCCCACCCCCATCACCAACCCGAGCACCGGCCAGTGCGCGGCCAGCAGGACCACCGTCCCGACCAGAACCGTCAGCGACGGCAGCAGCGAGAGAAGCAGCACGTCATTGAGCGTATCGAGCGCCCACATGCCGCGCGTGATCCGCCGCACGGTCGACCCGGAAAAGGCGTTGGCATGCCAGTCGGACGACAGCCGCTGGACACGCGCGAACGCCTCCTGCGTCACGTCGCGCATCATGCCGAGCGTCAGCGGCGTGATCGCCCACCAGCCGAGATGGCGGAACACCACCATGGCCGCCCCCAGCAGGGTGATTACGCAGAACGCCAGCCACGCTGCTCCGGCATCACCGGCACCAACGGCGTCGATCATCCGGCCAGCATAAAGCGGCACGAACACCTCGGTCAGCGTCGACAGCAGCATCGCCAGGGCACAGGCGGCCGCCAACAATGGCGTCCGGCGCCACAGGTAGAAGGTGAAAGAGAGAACCTTGCGCAGCACGGATGCGCGCGGAAACAGGTCTTCTTCGTCGTCGGTCATGGAAACGTCACCGCACCCGTCGGCGCGGCCCTTGTATCAGCGATGGTGGGAGCGGCTGTCGGGGAAAGCCGCGCAGGTCAGTGGCGGAGCAGGCCGCCGATGCGCTGAATCCCACGGACGGGCGTGATCTGATCGGTCATGGTCGCCCTCCTTTCGTGAATAGCTGGACGGCGATGCTGATAGCAGAAGATTCTTTCCATCGCCATACCGGCGGGCGCGACATGGATCCGCCGTCAATGCGCCAGCCGGTCGGCGAGGAAGTCGACAAAGGCCCTGACACGCGCCGGCACCGTCGAGCCGCCCACGAATACCGCATGGATCAGCTCGACGTCGCCGGGATTATAGTCTTCCAAGAGCGGCACCAGTCGCCCCTCTGCGATCGCATCCACCACACTGAACCGGCCGACACGGGTGATGCCGACGCCAGCCGCGGCAAGTTGCCCCAGCGTTTCGCCGTTGTTCGCCTCGATATTCCCCTTCACGGTCAACGACATATCCCGACCGTCGCGGCGGAATGGCCAGCTCGGCTCCGCCCGGCGGAAATTGAAGTTCAGGCAGTTATGGCCGTGCAGATCCTCCGGCACCACCGGCACCCCGTGACAGGCGAGATAGTCGGGTGCGGCGACGATCACCCGCCGGCTCTCACCCAGCTTGCGCGCGGTCAGACTACTGTCCGCCATCGGCCCGAACCGGATCGCTACATCGGCCTGCCCCCCGGCCACGTCGACGAGCGTGTCGGTCAGCGCGATGTCGATCAGGATATGCGGATAGAGGCGCGCGAACTCCTTCAGCAGCGGCACCACGCACAACCGCCCATGCGACAGCGCCGCGCTGACCCGCAGCCGACCGCGCGGCGCGCCCTGGTCGGCGATCTGCTGCTCGGCGTCGTCGAGGTCGGACAGGATCCGCCGCGCGGTTTGCAGATAGGCTTGGCCCTCGGCGGTCAGCGTCAACATGCGGGTCGAGCGCAGCAACAGCCGCACGCCCAACCGCGCCTCGATCCGGTCGATCGCACGCGCGACCGCCGAAGCGGTCAGGCCGACCGCTCGGCCGGCCGCAGAAAAACTCCCCTGCTCCACCACCGCAGTGAACAGCGCCAGTGAACGCGCTCGGTCGGTGCCCCCGATCAGCTTTGCATCCAACGCATAGCTCCTTCGCATTTCCGCCGGGTTATGCGCCGGCAACCGTCCCGCCATCTATGCACCTGATGGAAAACACGGAAGGGCGGCAAATGGAATATCGGCAACTGGGCGCATCGGGACTCCGGGTACCCGCGCTGTCGTTCGGCACCGGCACATTCGGCGGCACCGGGCCGCTGTTCGGCGCATGGGGACAAAGCGATGCGGCCGAGGCGCGGCGGCTGGTCGACATCTGCCTCGATGCCGGGGTCACGCTATTCGACACCGCCGACGCCTATTCCAACGGCGCCTCGGAGGAGGTGCTGGGCGCGGCGATCAAGGGGCGGCGCGATGCGGTGCTGCTGTCGACCAAGACCGGCCTGCCGATCGGTGACGGGCCGCAGGACTGGGGCGTCTCACGCGCCCGGCTGATCGGCGCGGTGGAGGCATCGCTGCGCCGGCTCGGCACCGACCATATCGACCTGCTCCAGCTCCACGCCTTCGACGCCTCCACGCCGACCGAGGAGCTGATGGCCACGCTCGACCGGCTGATCGCGTCGGGCAAGGTACGCTATGCCGGCGTCTCCAACTATCCCGGCTGGCAGTTGATGAAGGCGCAGGGCCTGGCGGATCGGCACGGTTGGCCCCGGCTCGTCGCCCATCAGGTCTACTATTCGCTGATCGGTCGCGCCTATGAGGCGGATCTGATGCCGCTCGGCCACGACCAGGGCATCAGCGCGCTGGTCTGGAGCCCGCTCGGCTGGGGCCGGTTGACCGGCAGGATCGGGCGCGACCGTCCGATCCCCGCGGGCAGCCGCCTGCACGATACCGAACAATTCGCGCCGCCGGTCGAGGCCGAGCATCTCTACCGCGTGATCGATGCGCTGGAGGCGGTCGCGGCCGAGACGGGCAAAAGCGTGCCGCAGATCGCGATCAACTGGTTGTTGCAGCGGCCGACCGTCGCCTCGGTCATCATCGGGGCGCGCAACGAAGCGCAGCTGCGCGACAATCTCGGCGCGGTCGGCTGGTCGCTGACGGCGGAGCATATGACCGCGCTGGATGCGGCGAGCGCCGGGCTGCCGCCCTACCCGCACACCCCGTACATGCAGCAGGAGGGTTTCGCCCGCCTGAACCCGCCACTCGTCTGACGAAAGGGAGCCATTCGATGAAACTGAATTTCCCCCTTCTCGCGCTCGCCATGGGCGCGTTCGGCATCGGTGTGACCGAGTTCGCGCCGATGGGCATGCTGCCAGGCATCGCGTCTGATCTTGGCGTCTCTATCCCCGCAGCGGGGCTGCTGGTCAGCGCCTATGCGATGGGCGTCCTGATCGGCGCGCCGCTGATGACACTGACGACCGGGCGCGTGAACCGGCGAACGCTGCTGATCGGGCTGATGGCCATCTTCACGATCGGCAACGCATTGTCCGCGATCGCGGACGGCTATTGGATCCTGATGGCGGCACGGATCGTCACCTCGTTCAATCACGGCGCCTTTTTCGGTGTCGGCTCGGTGGTCGCCGCCAGCCTCGTGCCGCCCGACCGGCGCGCGGGCGCGGTCGCCGCGATGTTCACCGGGCTGACGGTGGCGACGATCGGCGGCGTGCCGCTCGCGACCTGGGCCGGTGAGGTGCTGGGCTGGCGCACGGCGTTCGCGGGAATTGCCGGCGTCGGTGCCGTGGCGATCGTGGCGCTGCGCTTTGCCCTGCCCTCGCTTCCGGCATCGTCGGAGGGCGACATGGCGGCGGAACTCCGCGTCCTGACCCGCGGACCGGTGCTGGCGGCACTGGCGCTGACCGTGGTCGGTGCCAGCGCGATGTTCACCGTCTTCACCTACATCGTCCCGATCCTGCGCGAGGAAACCCATGCCTCGACCGGGTTCGTGACGGCGATGCTGGTGCTGTACGGGATCGGGCTGACGATCGGGAACACGCTCGGCGGTCGTCTTGCCGATCGGTCGATCGAGCGGACGCTGATCGGCAGCTTCGCCGTCCTCGCGGCGGTGCTGATCGTGTTCGCGGGCGTCCTGCAATGGCCATGGGCCGCCGCCGCCGCTATCCTCATCTGGGGGATCGCCAGCTTCGCCATCGTACCGCCGTTGCAAATACGGGTCATGGTGGCGGCAGCCGATGCGCCGAACCTTGCCTCGGCGATGAACATCGGCGCGTTCAACCTTGGCAACGCGATCGGCGCGGCGCTCGGCGGAGGGGTGATCGGTGCGGGACTGGGCCTACCCGCCGTCGCGGTCGCCGGTGCAGGCATGGCGGCCACGGCGCTGGTAATCCTGCTGCTCGTTCAACGCCGGCAAACTGTAGCGATATGCCCGGCCTGACGCATCGCCATTCCGTTCCCCACGCGATGGGCGAACAGACGGGTGTCAGGCGCCTGTTTCCTCCCTGTCGCGATCTTTGCCCCGCGTCGGCCTTGGCTGACGCAATCCCACCGGCAAGAGGTTGATCTTGCTCTGATCCGGGAGATGCCCCGTGACCACGGGGATCTTCTCGACCACCGACTTCAGCTTCTGGAGCGAGGCCGCTGCAGGGTAGCGCGTCTCGCCCTCGCCGCCCTTGCCACGGTGCCCGAGGTGATCGTTGCGGAATTCGAGGAACACCTCCTGGTCCTTCAGCTCGTCCGAAACCATGTGCCGCGCCGAATGCATCGCCTGTCCGCGCTTCAGGTCGGGCACCATCGGCGCGATGTACATCCACCACAGCTTGTAGAAGACATCGCCGAGCTTCCGCTTGGTATTGCCGCCGGGCACCAGTTCGGGGAACAGCAGGCGTTCGCCCGCCGCTCGCATCGCCTCGACGTAGCGCAGAAAGCCGAGGCGGACGAGTTCGTCCGCAATGACGACGACCCGGCGGGCCGACTTGTTCTTGACGCGCCCCGTCTCGGTCGCACGGATCAGCAGATAGTGGATGCCGTGCCGATGCTCGACATCGTCCAGCATCAGCTTGCACAGTTCCTCCCGGCGGGCACCGGTATACCAGACCAGCAGCAGCACGAAAAACAGACCATCGTGGACGACGGTCTTGCCCGCCTCCAGCCGTTCGCCGGTCCCCTCACATCCGGTCCAGGGTGGCAGCTTGAACAGCGCTTCGCCCTGTTCCCGCGTGTAGCGCTTTCGGGCTTCGCGTTCGTCCGCGTCAATCGCAACGGTGAACAGCGCGAAGTCGATGGCCGGCGCCGCGTCGACATGGGTGCGCATGAAGGCATGGATTTGCGCCAGCTTGTTGAAGTGCTTGTTGATCGTGCCGGTGGAAAACCCGATATCGTCCATATTCAGCTTGCCGTCGGCGACATCCTCCGCCGCCAGCGCGACGGCTTCGTCGAGCGTCTGCTCTAGCACGCGATCACGCGGCGACTTGCCATAGTGGATCGGCAGATTGTCGAAATGGCCGTCCAACTCGAGAATGTCTGCCTTGGTCACCTTCCAGAGCGGCGTCCCCGCTGGCAGCGATTTCTGCAGCAGGGTCGCCGCCCAGCGAATCTGCCGAAGCGTCTGCTCGCCGACGCTATCCCTCGCCCGCTTGCCGTCGCGCCGATGCTCGAGAAGCCTTGGCGTTTCCGCAATCATCCGCTCCGCCGCCTCGACAGGGCCGCAGTGCATCCAGTCGTCCGGAACACCGGAAATGCCGGCTGATACCTGTGGCGATATGTCGTTGGCCGGCGCAGGGACAGATTGTGGTGGTGGCGGAGACGCCGTCGCGTCGACCGGCTGTACCAATGTTCGCAATTGCTGTTCGGCATCGGCATAGACGTCGCGATAGGTCGGATAGAGGGCAAGCTCGACCAGCCACCGCAGCCGGTCGTCGATCGAGAAGCCCGCAGCCGCGAGGTGCCGGTCGATTTCGTCCCGACGGATCGGACTGACGCCCTTATTCTCCCGCAAGGCGATGATCGTTTGCAGATCGGCGATACGCTGCGCATCCCAACCCTCCGCCTCAAGCTTGCGCTGTTCGTCAGGCAGGAACGACATATGCCCGCCCTGCAGCGTCAGCCGCTGGAAATAGTCGACGAAGGCGCGGTTCGCGGCCGAATGATGCTCGGCATCGTACGGCGTGGCGCGCTGCTCGGTACACACCTCGGCGAGGCGTTCCTCGTACATCGCCTTGGCGATCGCCTGAAGTTCGCGCTCGGTCAGTTCGCGATTGGCGCGAACATGTTCGTTCAGCATGGTCACCACCCGATCATAGGACGCGGTCAGCACCGCGCCCCGGTTCCGCGCCTGCAGCCGGTCGGGGGTCCCGAGCGACAGGCGAACGTCGATGGGTGCATTATGGAACGAAGAATGAACCCTGCGCCACCAGAAAATGTGGCCGCGGCGATAGACATGTTGGAGCGAGGCCAAGGACGTTGATCTCCCCGCACACCCCATTGGCACAGTCGACTGTACATACTGGGGCATCCGGACCGGGGTTAGCCAGTTCGATCAATCACTTAGCGAGAAATTGGCTGGGGCGGCAGGATTCCCATCCCAGCAAAGCTGCTCGCTAAGTACTTGATTCCACTAGCGCGCAGGTACCGCCTGCACAGCACGTTGCTACAGTACATTGGCACAATTTTCAATTGCGATTTGGACGGTATTGGACGCTAGCAAGAGGCGTGTCGGCGCAGTGGTGCATGCAGGAACGCTTGTCCGTCGATGGCTGGTCCTTCCTGGCCGAAACAGCGAGGCAGGCGGACCGAAGCGCGGTTTTAAGTTTAGCGGTTCGTCCCGGCGCCTATGCCGGCAAGAGCCCCACCGCGCGGTAGCTGGCGATCATCTTATCGAAGAGCGCGATGTCCGATCGGCCCCTTGCGAAGAGTTGTGCGCCGGCAACCGCCGCATAGATCGCCTTTGCCCTCGCTTCGCTTTCACCCGCTTCGACGACCTTGGCATCAACCAGCAGCTTGCCGAGCCACGCGACGTTGACGTCGGCGAAGCATTGCACCTCGGCCTTCACCGGATGGGGAAGATCGTCATATTCGGCGGCCATGAAGCTGGACAAGCAGATGCGGTTGTCGTTCGACAGCGAGGCCCGGAAAATCTCGGGATAGCGGCGTAGCGCGGCCAGCGGGTCGGGCGCTTCGTCCGCAATCGCATCGAGCTGCTCGACCGTGTCTTCCCAATAGCGCCGCGCCACCGCCGCGCCGAGATCGGCCTTGGTTGCGAAATGATGATGGATGCTGGGCGCCTTGATCCCGACTTCAGCCGCGATGTCACGGAAGTTGAGGCCGTTATAGCCACGCGCCATCGCAGTCCGCCGTGCGGCGGCCAGCACCGCTTCCCTGGATGTTGAAACCGCCACTGCTCCACCCGTCTCGCCAACCCGACCAAGTGGTAGATAGACCTTGACGCCCATCACGCAAGCGCGCATTTGCCTGTCTACCGATCACTTGGTAGGTAAAAATATGATGTCGCAATCCCCGCCGCCGCCGACCACGAAGCTCCGCCTGTTCACCTCTCCCTCGGCGTTCCCCAATCCCCAGCGGCTGCGCATCTTCCTCCACGAAAAGGGCATTGCCGACCGCTTCGAAGAGCGGGTCTACGATATGTCGCCGGTGGGCGAGCAGCGGCAGTGGAAGCATCTGAAGATGAACCCGTGGGGTGAAACCCCGACGCTCGAACTGGCCGACGGCACCTTCATTTCGGAAACTGCCGCGGTCGTGCGCTATCTCGACCAGGCGTTTCCGGGTCGCCGGATCATGGGCGAGACGCCTGAAGAGCAAGGGCTCGACGCCATGTGGGACAACCGCATCTGGGTGCATATCCTCTACCGCATCACCACCGCGTTCCATGTCCTGCACCAGGGACTTGGCCCCAAGCTCGAACTGACCTCGAACCCGGCATGGGGCGAGCATTGCCGCAAGGAAGCGCTGGCGCATACCGCTCTAGTCGACCGGCACTTGGCGGATGGCCGCGACTGGCTGCTCGGCGGTGCCGAGCCGACCTTTGCGGACGTCACGCTGGCGACCGCGATCGCTTTTTCTAAGTTCGAGGTGAACGCGATGCCGCTCGACGAACGCTATGAACATATCGATGCGTTTTGGCAGCGGTGGCTGCGCCGCCCGACCTTCCTCGCCGCCTATACCGATCGCAGCAGCGGCGTGCCGGAACTGGATAACCGCCCGTAGCAACCGCTCGCCCCCAAATGCGGTTTGTGAGCGTTTGAGAGACACCCTGAGCCGGAGAGAAAAAAATGCTGTTTCACACGATGGTTGGATCGAACGACATCGAGCGATCGAAGCGCTTCTACGACAAGGTTCTGGGCACGCTTGGCGTCGGCGAACCTGCGCGGAATATCGCCGACAGCGGCCATACCCGGCTCATCTACAATAATGGCAACGGGACCAACTTCATCGTTAGCCAGCCGATCAACGACGAACCGGCGACCGTCGCGAACGGCAGTACCGTCGCCTTTTCGTGCAGCTCGCCCGAGCAGGTGAAGCAACTTCACGATATGGCGGTTGCCAATGGCGGCACCTCGATCGAAGCCCCGCCCGGCCCACGTCAGACTGCGTCCATGGGTACGATCGAACTCGCCTATTTTCGGGACCCCGACGGCAACAAGCTTTGCGGGATCCATTTCCCCAAATAATCGGGCGCATCGTATGATGGCCTGACCGTGTTGCCCGTCCCTGTCGTGGGCGGGCAACGCTTGGTCGATCTGTCGCGATGAGGATCAGACGAAACCGCCTGCCAGGGCGATGGGTCTGGTCAACCGCAGCAATGCTTATGCTTCTTACCCGATCCGCAAGGACATGGGTCGTTACGGCCGATCTTCGGCGCCGCAATCACATCCACGGCGAGCGGCGTCACCTTGCCGGCACGCGCCGCGTGGAGGCGCTGGACCGTATCCGTAAGCTCGGCCACCGCACGATCCTGGAAGGCGTTGACTTCGACGCTGTCGAGCTCGCTTTCGCCTCGCGCGATCGCCATCAGCGCTTGAAGTCGGTGCCATGGATCGGCCCATTCGGCAGCGGCGGCCGCCCCGCCCCAAGCGTCTGGCCGCAACGCGATGGCGTCGGAAAAGCCGTCGACCCAATATTCCCACAGAATCTCGCCATCACGCCCGTCGACGTCGAGGATCGAGTGCAACCTGCCGCGGGACAGGTCGCGCGCGATCTCGTCACGCCGCGCCGCGACCGCCTTGACGAACCATTGCACGTCGAGCGGGTCCTCGAAGGGTGGAACGCCATCGACCTCGACGCCCCATATGACCGTCATCCATTCATCGACGGGGATCGGTTCGGGACAGACGATAAGCCCGGTAAGGAAACCGTCGAGTTCGGTTAGCAGCATCGGCTCTTCGACCGGAAGTTCCGCCAGCGCGCCATCGAGCCGCCGGAAGCGGGACGGCATTTTCCTCACAGGCTGATACCGCGTCGGCGCATCTGTTCCTCCGCCATGGCACGCAGCGGCGTCGGATCACCCGCGGCGAAAATGTCGGCGAAGTCCAGCAGATCCTCATCGCCCAACGCCGCCACCGCCGCCTCGATGGCAGCGAGGCGTTGAAGCTCGTGTTCCGTCCTGGCGGCGATGCGCTTCATGCGGGTTCTCAACATAGCGGTCCGGTAACAGGATCGGTCGGCTTTGACACCGCCCCGTTGAATGTCCCCAGGCATGATCTTGACGGACATGGATCGAGTACCGACGTCCATCGGCGTCAGGAGATGCATGATGGTGGAAGCACGATGGAACGGCGTACGGATCGCCGATAGCGACGATACGGTCATCGTTGAGGGCAACCACTATTTCCCCGAGCAGAGCGTAGACACCGCACTCTTGCGACCGAGCGGCACGACGACGGTCTGCCCGTGGAAGGGAACGGCGCATTATTACAGCCTGCACGTCGCGGGCGCCGACAATCCCGAAGCCGCCTGGTATTACCCCGACCCCAAGCCCGAAGCGGAAAACATTCGCGGACGCATCGCCTTTTGGAAGGGGGTCACGGTCGGCTGACCTGGCTGCGCCGCAACGGCTGCGCGCGGCGTCACGAACCGGAACTTGGGCCGATGCGCTGGGTCGAACGTTGATCGTCACATGAAGACGATCCGCTTTCCGGACGGTACGACCGTTCCTGCGTTAGGCCAAGGCACCTGGATGATGGCGGAAGACCCCGCCCGCCGATCGGATGAGATCGCCGCGCTGCGCGAAGGGCTGTCGCTCGGCCTGAACCTGATCGATACCGCCGAGATGTATGCCGATGGCGAGTCCGAGCGGCTCGTCGGCGAGGCGATCGCGGGTGTCCGCGACGAGGTGTTCCTCGTCAGCAAGGCCTATCCCCAGAATGCCTCGCGCGACCGGCTCTCGCGAGCCTGCGAGGCGAGCCTCGAACGGCTCGGCACCGACCGGCTCGACCTGTACCTGCTGCATTGGCGCGGCAATGTTCCGCTCGCCGAGACGGTCGAGGCGATGGAGCGGCTGTTCGCGGCGGGCAAGATCCTGCGCTGGGGCGTCAGCAATCTCGACACCGACGACATGGAAGACCTCAATGCGAGTGGTGGCGAGAGGTGCCAGACCGACCAGATTCTCTACAATTTGACCCGACGCGGCCCGGAATATGATCTGATCCCGTGGCTCGCGCAGCATCACATGCCGGTCATGGCCTATAGCCCGGTCGAACAGGGTCGCCTGGTGGCGCATCCCGACCTTTCCGCCATGGCCGAGGAGCGCGACATCACGCCCGCGCAGCTCGCCCTCGCCTGGCTGCTGGCACGAGACGGCGTCTTGCCCATCCCCAAGGCCGGATCGGTCGCCCATGTGCGGGACAATCGCGCCGCGTTGGACATCACGCTGTCCGAAGCCGAGTTGCACCGCCTCGACACCCTCTTTCCGCCCCCACGCGGTCCCGAACCGCTCGCGATGCTCTAGCCGCGAATGTAATCGACGAACGCTCGCAGCGGCGGCGGCACCAAACGGCGGCCAGAATAATAGAGGAACGGGCCGGAGAAGGATTGCCACCAGTCGGGCAGCACCGCTTCGAGCGCGCCGCTCGCCAGTGCCGGCGCGAGCCAATCCTCGAACAGGTGGATGATCCCCCCGCCCGCCACCGCGACATCTACCAACAGATCCACCGCGCCAGCGACGCTCGCGATGATCGGGCCTTGCGGCTCGATCCGGACGATCTCGCCGTCGCGCTCGAACTCCCAGGGGCTGGTCAGCACGCCGCTAGTGAAGCGGCCGCGCAGGCAGGCGTGATCGAGCAGGTCGCGCGGGTGCGCCGGCCGGCCGCGCTCCTCAAGATAGGCCGGCGCCGCGGCGGTCGCGAAACGCTGAACCCGCGGACCGATCGGCACCGCGATCATGTCCTGCTCCAGCCGTTCGTCATAGCGGATGCCGGCATCGCAGCCCGACGCGACCATGTCGACAAGGATATCCTCCGCCATGATCTCGACCTGGATGTCGGGATAGGCGGCGAGGAAGCCGGGCAAAATCGACGGCAGCACCAGCCGCGCCGCGCTGACCGGTACGTTGAGCTTGAGCGTGCCCGCCGGCCGGTCGCGGAACAGGTTCACGACGTCGAGCGCCGCCTCCACCTCGCCCAGCGCTGGTGCCAGCCGCTCGATCAGCCGCGTCCCCGCCTCGGTCGGCACGACGCTGCGCGTGGTGCGATGGAGCAGCCGGACGCCCAACCGCGCTTCCAGCCGCCGCACCGCTTCGCTCAGCGTCGAGGCGCTCGACCCGACGGTCCGCGCCGCGTCGCGGAAGCCCCGCGCCTGCGCGACCGCCAGGAATGCGTTGAGATCGGCAAGGTCCGCCTTCATCGTTCGGTTTTCCGTACAGCCCGTACGGATCACTCCGGCTTATCGCGATGATCCGCAAGCCGTATCTCGGGGCCAGCACAGGAGAACAACGATGACGATCGATCAGGCAGGCACCTATTCCTTCGCCGGGCGCAACGTGAAGCGGCTCGGCTATGGCGCGATGCAGCTCGCCGGACCCGGCGTGTTCGGCCCGCCGCGCGACCATGATGCGGCGCTCGCCGTACTTCGCGCCGCTGTCGAGGCTGGGGTCAACCACATCGACACCAGCGACTTCTATGGCCCGCACGTCACCAACCGACTGATCCACGAAGCGCTGTCCCCCTACCCCGACGACCTGCTGATCGTCACCAAGATCGGTGCGCGGCGTGCTGACGATGCATCCTGGCTGCCCGCGTTCGCGGCGGACGAGCTGGCCCGCGCGGTCGAGGACAATCTGACGAACCTCGGGCTGGAGACGCTCGACGTCGTCAACCTGCGCCTGATGTTCGATGTCCACGGGCCCGCCGAGGGATCGCTCGCCGCGCCACTGAAGGCGGTGGCGGATCTCCAGCGCCAGGGGCTGGTGCGCCATATCGGGCTGAGCAACGTGACGCCGACACAGTTCGAGGAAGCCCGCGACATCGCCGAGATCATTGGCGTCCAGAACCAGTACAACCTCGCCCACCGCAACGACGATGCCTTTATCGACGCGCTGGCGGCGGAGGGTATCGCCTATGTCCCCTTCTTCCCGCTTGGCGGGTTCAGCCCGCTCCAGTCGGCGGCGCTCTCCGACGTAGCCGCGCGGCTCAAGGCCACGCCGATGCAGGTGGCGCTCGCCTGGCTGCTCCAGCGCTCGCCCAATATCCTGCTGATCCCAGGAACTTCGTCGGTGGCGCATCTCCACGAGAACCTCGCCGCGGCATCGCTGACGCTGCCCGAGGATGCAGTGGCCGAACTCAATGCGATCGGCGGGTAATCAGGCCGGTCGGTTGGTCAGCACCGCGTCGAGCAGGCCGGGAAAGCGCCGGTCGAATTCGGCGCGGCGCAGCGTGTTGATCATCTCGCGTCCGGCCTGTGTCGTCTCAATCAGTCCCGCCCCGCGCAGCAGCCTCAAGTGGTTGGACAGCGTACTTTTTGGGATGGACTCGCACGGCGCGGCATCGGTGCAGCTCAGCCGCTCGGTCGCGGCAAGCCGCGCCACCATGGCCAGCCGATTGGGATCGGCCAAGGCATGCAGCGCCAGATCGAGCGGAACGTCTTCCAGCCGGGGATGGGTGAAGCGGGCCATGCGCCAGATATAGGGGACAACAGTTAATTTAATAGTTCGGTATTATTGAACTGTAGAAGCATCACCCCATCTCTCGCCTGCCGACAGCGCACGACGGCGTGATCGCCGGCCAGCATTTCTGGAGAATATATATGTCGATTCTGGGCAGGACAGCACTCGTCACCGGCGGATCGCGCGGCATCGGTTCGGCCATCGCCAAGCGGCTGGCGGCCGACGGCGCGACCGTGGCGATCACCTATGCCGGTAATAAGGCCGCCGCCGCCGCCACCGTGGCGGCGATCGAGAGTGCCGGCGGCACCGCCTTCGCCTTTCAGGCCGATGCCGCCGACCCCACTTCGCAGCGCGCGGGCGTCGAACAGGCCGCCGCTGCCCTGGGCGGGATCGACATCTTAGTCCACAATGCCGGTGTCGCGGAATTCTCCACGCTCGCCGAGGATACCGACGAAACCTACGACCGCCAGTTCGGCGTCAACGTGAAGGGCCTGCACGTCGGCACCCGCGCCGCCCTACCGCACCTGCACGATGGCGGCCGGATCATCCTGATCGGCAGCATCTCGGGCGAGATGGCCTTCCCCGCCACCACGGTCTACAGCGCGACCAAGGCCGCCGTCGCGGCGCTGGCGCGCGGCTGGGCCAAGGATCTCGCGTCGCGCAACATCCTGGTCAACACCGTGCAGCCCGGCCCGATCGACACCGACATGAACCCCGCGGATAGCGAATTCGCCGGACAGGTGCTGCAAGCGATCCCGCTCGGCCGCTACGGCAAGGTCGAGGAGATCGCGGGGGCAGTGGCGTTCCTCGCCGGACCGGATGCGAGCTACATCACCGGCACCACGCTCAACATCGATGGCGGTGCGACGGCCTGACGGGTAGCATCAGCGTGCCGACCGCGAGAGCCGGCACGCTGATGGCTTTACATGTCCGCCGCGGTCGGGCGGACTATGACCTCGTTGATGTCGACACCCTCGGGCTGCTCCAGCGCATAGCGAACCGCCCGCGCGATCGCATCCGGGGTCAGCGACTTCTTCCGCCATCCCGTCAGCGCCGTGGCCACTGCCGGATCGGTGATGTCGTGGCCCAGTTCGGTTGCGACGACACCCGGAGAGATCAGCGTCGACCGGATTTCGTCATGCTCCTGCCGCAACCCCTCGGTGATGGCGCGCACCGCATGCTTGGTGCCACAATATACCGCAGCGGTGGGCATCACCATGTGCGCGGCGACCGAAGCGACGTTGACGATATGGCCGCCCTTTTGCGCCACGAACCGGGGCAACACTGCGGCGATGCCGTTGAGGACACCGTGGATATTGACGTCCACCATCCGTTTCCACTCGTCCCGCTTCAGCGCGGCGAGCGGCGACAGCGGCATCACGCCGGCATTGTTGACCAGCACGTCGACGCGCCCGAACCGCGCTTCGGCGGCTTCCACGAAGGCGTCGAAGTCGGTGCCGTCCGTCACGTCGAGCGTTCGCCACGCGACGGTTTCGCCCAGTTCCTCGGCCAGTGCCTGCAAACGATCCCCACGACGCGCGCCAATGAAGAGGCGCGCGCCGGTCGCCGTCAGTTCGCGCGCCGTCGCCTCGCCGATCCCGCTCGAAGCCCCGGTGATGAGGACGACCTTGTCAATGCTGGCTGTCATGATGCTTTCCTTGCCTTGAAGTGACAGCCAGCAAGATGATGCCGCAGCGTCGGCCAGCGGTAGAGCGATCGTCCTAACGCTTTGCACGATCCTCCAAAACCCGCCCTGCCCGCTTGCGCATGTCGACGGGCTGGCGGATGACGGTCGGCATGGACCGGATCACCGAACTTGCTGCCGTCATCGATCGCCATGTCACCGGATCAGGCATTTGCACGACCGCGATGCCGCATGTGTCACTGATCCGGGCCGATCAACCAAGCACCCCGACGCCGGCTGTCTACCAGGCATCGCTTTGCCTGATAGCCCAGGGATCGAAGCGCGTCTCGATCGGCGACCATAGTGTCGTCTACGACCCCGCGCATTATCTCCTAGTCTCTGTCGACCTCCCGCTGGTCGGCCATGTGATCGATGCCAGCCCCGACCGCCCGTATCTCTGCTGCAAGATCGACCTCGATCCCGCGATGCTGTCCGACCTGATGGTGGCGGAGGGCGGCGCTGTGCCGCACACCGACCTGCCGGTTCTAGGCGTCTACCCCAGCGACCCCGACCTGATCGACGCCGCATGCCGGCTGGTCGGACTGCTCGACCGGCCGGACACGATCCGCGCCCTGGCACCCCTGATCGAACGGGAAATCCTCTACCGGCTGCTCACGGGGCCGCACGGACCGATGCTTCGCCACCTCGTGACAGCAGGTAGTCACCTCAACCAGATCAGCCGCGCTATCGCCGCGATCCGTCGCCGGTTCGACGCGGCGATCCGCATCGACGAGGTGGCCGCCGAGGCGGGCATGAGCCCCTCCTCGCTCCATGCGCATTTCAAGGCGATCACGCGCATGACCCCGCTCGAATATCAAAAGCAGTTGCGCCTGCAGGAAGCGCGCCGGCTGATGCTGGTCGGCGGCGCTACCGCGGGCACGGCGGGCTTCGCGGTCGGCTATGAAAGCCCGTCGCAGTTCAGCCGCGAATATCGCCGCCTGTTCGGCGCACCGCCGCGCCAGGACATCGAACGGCTGCAGACCGCCCCTTCGGCGGAGATCGCCCTCTGATTTTGGTCAAAGCTGGCAACCCTTCATTGCGGCAACTGCGCCGAATGAGGCGCTCCGCTGGCGTTCGTCGCCGCAACAGGCAAGACGACCCACAAGTGGACGTAGACGGGCTGACCGGCGCAGCCCCGAACCGGACACTTGTTCAGGCAGTCCTTCTCAATTCCAGGCACTCGCGGCTTCGCTGTGCGGTTTGCACAGCGGATAGGCATCCTCGCTGGTGAGCATCATGTAGCCGGAGTGCCCTGCCTACGGAGCGCAAGATTGAGGGAGATACAACCAAGGAATACGACTCAAGCTCTCTGGATGGACAATGCCCCATTCTCGATGTCGATAATTAGGCCGAGACGTGGCGCATTTCTCTCGAACCAGTGGATTATACCATGCCGCGCCGACCTAGATGACCCTTCAGACCAATAGCGCTCAATAAGAGGGAAGCACCGTTCGCCCTCTTGGTCGAGAATCCGCTCGATCGTCGATCCGAGAGGACAATCGCCACCTTTAGCAATGACCTGCCATAGCAGGTCAACATCAATGACTACGTCCATCTTTTCAAGAAGAATGATTGCAGTGAAAATCCATGACCATTCTTCGCTGGATATAACGTCAATTGTATTTAGAAAACCTTTAACAAATGCCATGAGCTCGCGGCCTGCGTGGTAGCCGCGGCAAAGAAGGCGCGCGCCCAACAACCTCGCGATGTCCGAGGGTTCTTCGCACCTAACAAGCAAATCGTCTACCCATGCCTCGATCATCGCAGCGATGGCCGGCGGGACTGTGCGTGAACGATAGGACGTGCCGCTGAGGCTCAAGCCAGGCGGCGGTCCGACCGGCTGCAGAGAAGCGCCTTCGGCCACGTCGGCAAGCAGTCCGACCTCAGTGTCAATGTCGATCGTTTGATTCCGGAGGTTCTGAGCGCCGCGGACAACAAGATCGTCCGGAAGGAAGGGGATCGCTTCGAGCCAGCTGTAGAGATCGTGAATATCGGCATCATTATCGCCCAACGCGTCAGTCGCCTCTTCTGCAAAGTTTCGTTTGCCTCGAAGCGCCAGCAGGATCTGGAAGTCAAAGCGCGTTTTCAGGTCGGCGTTCGGGTCGAGCGCCAAACGTTCAAAGATCTTTTCATATTTCAACAAGATTTCCGTCTCGAGGGTATCGCTGGCGAAGTAAGCATGGATTGCGCGGCGATCATTCTCATCACCGCTGCGTCCTAGCGCCAACAGATGATCCTCCCAGCCGTCGAAGGTGACGAAAGCCGTCGCAAAACCTTGCCATAGCAGTGTGTGCGTCCCCTCGCGCGCGGCGACCCGCAGCAGCGAGAAGTCAGGTGCGATGCCGGCTGCGGCGCGCGCCGCGCAACGAATGACTGCGGGCAATGTGAGGTCATTGTAGATAGCCGACCAGTCGATGCCCGGCTCGCCACCCATGTGGTAGAAGAACCCTGCGAGGACGTTGAGGTTGAGGGATCCATGGGCTTCGCCTCTGGCGCGAGCAACCATGAGCGGCATTGCGAAGGCCAACACTGGTTTGAGAGCAGCTTCCCAGTCGCTTGCCCAGAGCTCGCGCAGGTCTGGTCCTCGCATAACCGCGGTGAAGGCGAGCCGCGTTAATTCTGGATCGTCGATCTTGCGTATTATGCCGGCCCGACCGGCGTCGTTCGCGGGCACGCAGAGAAGTGCTCTCAGAACATCCGCCGGCGGTTTGCAAAACCCGTCCTCGATAAGTTGCGCGACCTTGATCCTCGTGCCCCAATCCGCGCTCACCAGTGCGTGTGCAAGACGATGCGCAACGAGATTTCGCAAGCTGCTATCGGCGGCGGCACCGTTGGCAATGCATCTGGCAACTAGACGAAGCGATGTGTGGTAAAGATCGTCGGGCCCATTAGCGATGCGGCGCAAGATATCGTCGCCAGCCCTCAGATGCTCGATTGCAAACTGGATGGCCTGAGCCCAAGGCCGTCGGTAGATTTTTTTCAGCAGCTCACTCGCATCGAGAGAGCCGTTTTCAGCCAGAGCACATCCCGCAAGATATTCCTGTACCGTCGGTATGGAGAAGCGAAACCTTCCGCCGCGTCTCTGCAGCAGTCCGTAGCGTATCAAAGTAGCAAGACATGCTTCGGCGCGATCTGCCAAGACCGACTCCAAACAAGCTTCGGCCAGATCTGCGGAGATGGCGATTTCAGTCCGCTCAAGCGCCAGCAGCGCCAGCGCCCGGGCGCCTCGCCGAAGTTGGAGGGCGGTACAATTGGGCGGAGGTGAACCCTTGTGACGCGTGGGGGATAGCGCGACTTCAAGATAGCGGTCCAGCACTTCACGCCGACTGGTCGAAATTGCGCCGTTTGCAGGAAGTGTTGCGACGAAGATCGCCAGGAAGAGGGGGATTGTGCAGAGCGCTTCGAGCTCCGCATAGTCGCGAACATGTGCCATCACACGCGGCGCTTCGAGATCTGGACGTTGGCGCAGATAGGCCTTGAGCATGCGCGTGCGCTGTTCGAAGTCGAGCCGCTCGATACGATAGATGGTGAACGAAGGCGGCAGCACGGTGATTGCCGCGTCGCGCGCAGCGACGAGGAACGCGAGATCATTATATCGCGCAGCCGTGCGCGCAATCGTCGTCAGCAATGTCGCCCGGGCGGCGTCATCGATCTCGTCAACTCCGTCGATCAGGATCGCGAGCCGGCCTGTCTCGGCAAGGACACGCCAGTTGATGGCGGCTTCGTACGTGACGTTTACGACGTCGGCAAGGTACTCGAATATGCTATTGCAACCTTGCAGGGCCTCGGCGGAGATCAGAACCGGCAGGATTGTGGTAGATGCTGCTAGGCGGCGCGCCACGGCGCGGAGCAACGTCGTCTTTCCTTGTCCGGCCCCACTTTCTAAAACGATCGTGCGACAATCACCGGACGGGAATGTCGATAGATCGACTAACTCGGCTTTATTCCCGCCGCGAAAGACTGCCCTAGGATCTTCGTCTTCGAAGTCGAAGCGGCGATTTCGATCGAGCAGCCGTATCGTGGGTATGACGAGCAGATCTGCCTCATCGGCAGAGATCGATGTTCCCGGTACCGAGAGGTGCGCAGCTTCCGACGCTACCGCGGCGCGATACGCTTCGAGCGCGTCGCCCTGCGAACCGGCAATTCGAATCTGGAACTTGCGTTGAAGGGTCTCCGACAGCGTGGCGGCTGAAAAGGTTGCTCGAACTCGGGCGTGCCCGCCGCAGAGATCGCGTAAATGGCTGAACAAGGCTGTTGGAGTGGCCGTGCATTTCTGCATCCAATCGCGCAGCAGCACACTCTCGATATGATCCAAAGTCCAAGGAACTGCCCGGGTCGCACGGACCACGTCGAACGCAGCACTTGGCTGCGGCAGCGCAGCGACGATCGCTTTGGCGCACTTCAGCTGGTTCGCCGACAGCGCCTGTAGCCACTCCTGCTCGCTGTTCTTGCCCTGCGCACGCTCGAGCGCTTCACGGAGGTCGTTAAGCGACTTGTCCAGCGTGCCCACCACCAATTCGATTCGATCTCCTTCATGGCGAAAAGCCTGCACCTGATTGCTCGCAGCGACCCAGAACTTCGCCCAAGCATCGCCAGAAGTAGAGAGATTTTCCTTCGCCTGGATGTACAGGGTCGAGCCATCGGAATGACGGACAACGATGTCGTCTACGAATTGTGGCGCTTCGACGCGAACGGACGTGACCTGACTTGAGCCGTTCGCCGGTGGGCGTAGGTCGAGCAAGCGGCCCAGCCAGAGTGCCGCAACGCTATTTTGATAGTAGATGCCCGATTGGGTAGTCACTCCGCCGGATTCTGGCACTTTCCCTCCCAAGCGCATAAAGCTGTGGCGAAGCTGCCATCGAAAGAGAGCTGCGCCAAGCTCCCAAGGATTCAGCACGTCGCCTATCGAATGACCAGGCCGCCTCGCTACAATGAGTTGACCCAAGTGCGGTCATTCGGGGCCGCCTGGCGCCTTCCCAACTTTGGACAATTGTTCATCTCGCCGATTGAGCCTTCCGGGCGTTCCTCGCGGCCGTCCCGCCGGCCTGATCGGAAAGATTGCGTACAATGACTTACAATGCCACTTTCGCCCTATGCCAATCTATCAGCCAATCGAAGCAGGTGCGCTTCGCTTGAATGCAACCAAATACCTGGCAGGAAATCAGCTGACCGATCACTCCCTATCAGTTTGTGACAGGGTGGGGCTGTGTGGATGTGCTGTGTGGCGGTGAACCTTCGTTTCCACTGACTGCGCGAGCGAGTTGAATGTCAGCTATTGGGCGGAGCTGAACGCGACGACATGACGCGTTCGCCTGCCACGTCTGACGAGGAAAAATGATCAACGACGCAGAGCCGGACGACGCCCCGTCCGTCGAAATCCCAAACCTCACGTTGGTCCGCGGCATCGGCAAGGGGGCCAACGGGACCGTCTACGAGGCCAGGGACGCGCTGCTCGGCCGCAGCGTCGCGGTGAAGTTGTGGAACTCGCGCGGGCGGGACCGGGCGAGGCACGAAACCACCAAGATCGCGGCGTTGAACCACCCGCTCATCGTCACCACGCACCTCTTCGGGGAACTGGACGGCCATCCCTACGCCGTGATGGAGTTGGTGCCCGGCGCCTCGGGCAAGGACTGGATCGCGACCTCGCCGGACGTGCGGACGCGCATCGACATCTGGCGGCTGTATTTCAGCGCGCTGAGGCACCTCCACTCGGGCGGAGTGGTCCACGGCGACCCTCACCTTGGCAACATCATCGTGTTCGACGACGAGGCCGAAGCCTACACGCTCCGCGACTGGCGACGGAGCACCCCGCTCGCGATGAAGCTGGCCGACGCGGGCACGAGCGAATTCTGGTCGGAGAAGGAGGACTACGCCGCGCGTGAGGCGAAGCTGATCCGCGAGACCGCCTCCCGGATGTTCAGGCCGGAACGGTTCGATGATCTCTCCGACGGCATCCGCGGGCTCGGCTACCGCGACACGCTGAACCTCTGCGACGCCGTCGTCTCGTGCATCTCGCTCCTGCACGGGCTAGCCGACTACGATCGCCGTTCGCAGATCGCAGACGCGATCGTGGGGATCGTGATGAACGCTCCGTTCTTCAACCTCGACGAGCTGGCTCAGCAGGTGTTCGACAGCCCCGCGACGAGCCGCGACCGGGTGGTCCGGCGCCTGAACGGAGCGCTCCTGAAGATGTCCGAGACGTGGAAGGGGCCGGAGGAGTTGGAGGAGCGCACGAGGTCGCTCTATGCGTCGAAGCGCCAGGAATGGCTCGCCGGCGACCGAAAGGCGGTATGGCAGCGCTGAACCCATCAGGCTGGCCGGCGACGGTGCCATCGACCGGCCGCGGTCGGCCGTCTGGCCCGCTGAAAGCATGCCACGGCGTCATCACCACCGCGACCTCAAGGGCCTAGACGGATGCTGGTCATGATCTCCGGCTGCTCGGGCGGCGGCAAGTCGACGCTGCTCGCGGAACTGGGCCGCAGAGGCTACGCGACCGTCGCCGAGCCCGGACGGCGCATCATCGCGGAGGAACGCGCCGGAGACGAACGCGCGCACCCCTGGGTCGACCCAGCCGCCTTCGCCCGCCGCGCCATCGCGATGTCCATCGCGGACCACGAGGCGGCGGCCGGGCTGACGTTCTTCGACCGCGGCGTGGTCGACGCGGCGGTGGCGCTGGCCGCAACCGGCCAAGGGCGGCCTGCCGAGGTGGCCAGCCACCGTTACGACCGTGTCTTCCTCGCGCCGCCATGGCCCGAGATCTACGAGAACGACGAGGACCGCAGGCACAGCCTCGAAACCGCGCTGCGCGACTACGAGCGCGTCCGGCTGGCCTACCTGGACGCCGGATACGATCCCGTCATGCTTTCCCGCGACACCGTGAAGGAGCGTGCGGACTTCGTGCTTCGATCGATGGGTGCCGGGTCGCCCGCTCCGCGGCCCGCCAGTCGCTAGCCGTCTCTCGGCTTGGGCTCGCCGACGCGGATCGCGACCTCGACCGTGCCGAACCTGCACAGCGGGCGCGGGCGGCGGCCCAAGCTTCCCTCCGCCTTCGCGACGAGTTCGGCGAGCGGATCGCCGGTGCGCAGCGCGAGGACGACGTAGGTCAGCCAGTCCGCCAGCGAACGGGAGGCGGGTCCGACCAGATCCGACGGTATCTGGGCGGCCGTGGGTGCGTGGTGGCGGGCGAGGTCCTCGACCAGCCTCGTCGGGACGATCGGGATGCCGCGCCCGAGGAGGCCCGGGCACTGGAAGAGGTAGTAGGAGGATGCCGTCTGGCGCATCAGGTCGGTCATCTGCGCCGGATCGAGCTTGAACGAGGAGGCCAGCCCGCGCTCGGGCCGGGCCGTATCCTTGAGGCGGAGCCGCTTGGCCTGGACGAGCGTCGCCCGCTTCCCAAGCGGCCTGCCGTCCAGATACGGGTCCACGATCAGGCAGAGGTCGGCGGAGAAGGCCGGCGGCGCGTCGTCCCCGTCGCGATTGACGCCCGGCTTGCCCTCCTCGGCCTTGTCGACGGGCCGGTAGGTCAGGTCGACGCTGGCGACCCGCCGCGCCCCGGTCGCCACCGCGGTGGCACGCAGCCCCTGATCGAGGCTGCGGAACCGCTGGGCGAGGTCCGACAGGAAGCTCCGCAGCAACCCTTCCTCGCCCTCCTCGCTGTGGTCGACGTATTCGTCGGCGAAGCGCCGCTCCTCGCCCGCCACGGTCTGCTCGATGACCCGCTCGAGCAGGCGGTCGCCGATCCACGTCAGTGGCGCGTCCCGCGCCGAGGGCATCAACTCCAGCTGGAAGAGGCCGCCGGCGATGGCGCTCACCCCCGGCGTCGGCCAGCCGCCGTCGGCGACCCCGGTCCCGAACGCGGCATGCCGCACCATCTCGGCGGCGTATCCGACCCGCCGGTCCGGGTGCGAGGAGAGCTGCCCGACGAACCCCTCGTCGTCCAGTTCGACCAACCTCGAGGCAGCGAACAGCGCGAGGTCCCGCTGGTGGTCGGGCGCGCGCCACAGGAGCGCCTCGACCGCGGCCCGGCGAAGGTCCGCGTCGCCGCCAATCGCTTGCCGGAGGCGCTCGACGAACACCGAGCGCACGTCGGGCCCCGAGGACGAGAGAACGTCGTCGAGGTCGAGGAGCAGCCGCGCGACCCGACGGACCTGGACGTCGGGCAGGACCGCGGCCCACGTCCACCTCCGGACCTTCGCCGCCTCCTCGCCCTCGTAGCGTCGCTCCGGCGGAAGCGCCGGCGCATCCGCATCGCCCAGCTCCGGGTTATCGAAGAGGATGGCGAACAGCTTGGACCAGGACGTCCAGCCGAAGCCGCGCGCGGTCGCGGCGACCATATAGGTGGGCAGGAAGTCGTCCGCGCGCTCGACCGACGCGGCAAGGGCGCGCCGGGCGAGGCCCATGTCTCCGATCGCCATCAGATCGACGTCGATGACGCGCTCGAACCCAGATACGGTCTTCAGCGACGCACCCTCGATCAGCGCCTCGATCATCGCATGAGAGCCGACTAGTTCGGGCGCGAGGTCGAGGATGGCCCGGTGCCTGCCGTGGCCGGCGATCGCCGCGTAGGCCACCTCGACGGCGACGTCGCTCCGCCGTCCCGTGACCAAGTCGCGAAGAACCTCGCCCGCGCCCGCGTCGTCGCCGAAACGCCGCCGCGCCGAGGCAGCCGCCGACGCGAGCGTGGCGAACTCCGCCCCGTCGAGCCCATCCACGACCTGGGCGTTCTCCAGCTCCAGCGCGACGTTTTCGATGAGCTCGCGACGGAAGTCGCTCGGCTCGTCGATGTGGACGGCCCGTCGGCCGGGGTGCCGCGTGGGACGGTAGCGCTCGAGGATCGCCCAGATGCTCGGGGATGCATCGATGTTGACGGTCATCTGGTCCGGCACCGCAGGCTAGAGTGGCTGACGAGCTCGACGCGCACTCGCCTACTTGGTACGTGATGACCCAACGGGGTAGAGCGCGCGCAAAACCTTCGAGGCATCGGGATGGTAGATAGTCGAGTGCCCTTCGTCGAGACGCTCGGCGCTCCACAGCAATCCAAGCGGAGCGGATGTGGGCAGCGCGGCAGGATCAAGACGGGGAGGTGCCGACCCGGCTCGCCATAGTTCTCGGGCGGCCGGACGTCCACCGTCCGGGCGCCACCCAGGACCTTCGACCGTCCCCGCAACCGACTTCACCAGCACGGAATTGGTCTAACGGCCAACCATCTCGACCCACTTGCAGACAGTCAGCAGCATTCTTCCGCTTACCCAAACCTGCCTCTCGTTCATGCTCCTGATCGAACCCGCCTCCTCAAGCACACCGATGACGAGGTGACCTAGCACACGCGGAGCCTGGAGGAACAGCTTAGCTGAACCAGGCGGACGGGAGCGGCCGACGATCCTCGCCCGACGCCCTTGCGCCGCAGGTCCGCTGACAACGGCATCCTGGCCTCAGCTGGACATGATCTCTCTGATCTGCCGGTCGATCTCGGCCAGCTCCATCTGGTCCGACTCATACAGCCGTATCTCGGCCGTTCCCGCGATCCGGCACCGTATCAGCAGGGCGTGACGGCTGTTCCCGAGATCCGTCATGTGCCGTGCGCGCCCGGAGTCCCCGTCCGGGGCCATGATGTTCTGCCGGATCGCGAACGGGTCGTAGACGGCACCGTCGTCCGGCAGGAACAGCAGGCGCCTCCGGCCGCCCATCTGTGGGCTAACGTCGATCAGGTTCCCGAGCTTGTTGCGCCAGACCGCATGGTGCTCGGCCTCGAAGTAGAGGCCGGGCATGTGCCAGATGGCCCAGCCGTAGGCGATCGATCCGCCCTTCTCACGGACCCGCTCCGCCACGTTGTCGAAGCAGAACGACGTCGGCGTCCGCCTGGGCGGGATCGAGGTCACGAAGACCGGATCGGCCGGCGAGATCGTAGCGCAGAACCCGAGCAGGTCGGGAGTGAGCGATTTGGGGACGGTATCCGGCGTGCTGGCGCCCTTCACGGTCTCAGTCCTCGTGATGTTTGCCGTGGCGCCGGCGGTGCAAGCCTGGGGTCGGTCTTCACGCGGTCAAGCCAGCGTTATGCGGTTGCCGTCGACATGGCGAAACGCCTTGGTGCGGCAAGTTAGCAGGATGACCTGCATCCGCTGCGCCGCCTCCTGCAATATCTCGGTCATGGCCTCGAGTCGCGCGTCGTCCGAGTAGACGAGCGGGTCGTCGAGGATTAGCGAGATCGGCGCGCCGTCCTCCAGCAGCAAGTCGGCGAAAGCAAGACGGGTCAGGATGGCCAGCTGCTCCTGCGTGCCCCGGCTGAGATCCGCGCATGCCTCGTTCATCCCAGCCCGGGAGACGCTGGCCAGCCCCAGACCCTCGTCGAATGTCAGCCCGCAGCCTGGAAGGAGCCTGTCGACGTAGCGCGCAGCCCGGCGAGTGACCGGGGCGAGGAACGTGCGGGACGCGCCGTCGGCGGCTTCCGCGAGCGCCTTCCGTAGGACCTCGAGCGTGTCGGCTTCGAGGTGCAGCCGGTCGCGCAGCGCTGTCGCCGCCAGTTCATCTTCCCTGGCCTCGGCGAGCTGGCCCGCCGGACCGGTCTTGCCCTCTCGCTGGACCGTCGCCTCGAGCGAGGCGATGCGGCCGGTGAGGTCGAGCCGCTCCTGCCCCGCCCGGGCAGCCGCCCGCCCCATGTTCTCCAGCCGCCGTCTGATCGCGTCCAGGTCGAAGGCCTTCGCGCCCGCGCGGGCCTGGTCCACGAGGTCGGCCTTGGCGGCGCGTTCCCTGTGCAGCTCCGCCGCCGTCGCCTCGAGTGTTTTCCGCTCGCCGCCATCCAGGATGGCGAGGAGGTTGGCACGTGCGGCCTCGCTCTCGCGGGTGGCAGCCGCCAGTTCGGCCACCGTCCCGGCGAGCGCGCTCTCCGCTTTGGAGAGCGCCGTCCGGCACTCGTCGTGGGTCGCCGCCGCTGCGGCCTCCGCCAGCCTGGCGTCTGTCACCGCCGCTTCCAATGCCCCGATGTCGTCGTCTGGCGGCTCCACGCCCTCGGCGCCGGTTCCCAGCTCCGCCACGAAGAGGCGCAAGGCGTCGGCACCGGGAGCGAGGCCGATCGTTGGGTCGCCCGGGCATGCCGCGGCGATCTGCGCGCGGAGCGAGATGAGCTCACGCTTCGCCGAGGCGGCCCGCTGCCCGAGGACGACCCCGTCCGCGTGGGACTTCACGTCCAGCTTCGTCAACTTGGCTGCCACCGCCTCGCGGGCGGCAGCGAGGTCGGCCTCGATCGAGCGCCCGGATCCCTGTGGCGGCCGGACCATGATGCTGCCCGCGCTTCCGATATGGAAACGGGTTGGGACGAGGACGTCGACGCTGGTCGCGTGGCTTTGCTCGTCGTCGATGCGCAGCTCGGTGCCTGCCGCGAGTTCGAGCTCGACCTTGACGCTGCCGGCCTCGAACCTGGCCATCGCCGCGACCTCTTCCCGCTCCAAGCGCGCGAGCTCGTCGAGGTCGCCGTCGTCGAGCGCCAGCGCGGCCTCTTCGCTCAGCGTCCGCTCGCGCGCCTCGAGCTCGCCCAGCGACTGGCGTGCGTCGATGGCGCGGCGGGCGCCCGCGGCGGCGGTAAATCTTCGCACGCGCTCGCGCGCCTCACCGAATGCTTCTTCCCTTTTGCGCAGTTCGGCCCTCGCGTCTTCGAGCGTGAGGCGCTGCCGCCGCTCCTCGGACGCGGCCCCGTCGACGGCGGCCTGGGCATCGCCCTTTGCCACCTGCGCTGCGACTGAGGCCTCCGCTGCCGCGGCCTCTCGCGTCTCCGCGACCGTGAGCTGCTCCAAGCGCGCAGACGCCGCCTTGGCGAGCTCGTCGGCGCGACCGTGCTGCGCTTCGGCGGTCGCGAGACGGAGCGACGCGGTCTCCGCCAGCTTCTCGTCGGCTTCGAGTCTGCGCCGCTCCTCGACGGCCTCAGGATCGGCGAGGTCCCGCTCGACGATCCTGAGCCTGGCCCGGGCGTTGTCGAGGTCGGTCAGCGCCTGCTCGTATTCGCGGAACGCCGTCTCGGCACGCTGCCGTGCTTCGATCGCCGAGGTTAGGCGGGTCTCCGCGGCGGCGAGCTCTCCGCGGGACTTGCCCGTCGAGGACGTCCGTAGGGCGCCGTATGCGGTCTCGACCTTGCTGCGGACCGCATCGAACCGTCGGCCGCCGGTGACGGCGCCGACTTCGGCTTCCAGCACGCTCCGCACGCTGTCGCGGACGATCCGGTTGGGACTGTCCACTCGCAACGCGCTCATCTGCTCGACCCAGAGCATGCCGAGCGGCCCGCGCGTCTCAGGGTCGGTGCCCCGGTTGTTGCCCCGCTCGAACCCGAGCAGCTCCTGCAGGGCCTCCTCGGCGGCATCGCTCTCCCGGCGGCTGCCGTTGCCCGTCAAGCGCACTGAGGTCGCCTTCAAGAACTGCTTCTCGACCGTCCAGGCCTGTCCACGCAGCGTGAACTCGACCGCCACGCGCGGCGCGACATCATCGCCAAGCGGCACGTAGGAACGGACCAGCTCGGTCTTGGCAGAATGGCGGATGAAGAACGCCGCGCGGAGCGCCTCGAGCAGCGTGGACTTGCCCGTCTCGTTCGGCTCGACCACGACGTTGAGCCCGTCGGAGAAGCCGTCGATGCGCAAGGGCTCGCGGAACTTGCGGAAGTTCGCGAGCTCGAGGGACTTGATGATCATGCGGCAGCCTCCGCGTCATGACGCATGACCTCGACGTAGAGGCGCTCGAGGGCTGCCGCCGCCAAGGCGGCTTCCGGACCGCCGGCCTCGCTCGCTGCCTGGAGCGTGGAGGCCGCGCCAGCCAGCGCGCCCTGGACGTCGATGCGGGCGACATCCTCCTGCGTCGGCCGGGTCAACAGTCTTCCCGCGTCCAGGTCGAGGTGGCGCAGTTCGTGCGCCACGCGCCCTTCAAGTTCGGAGATCATCCCCACGCGATCCGAGAGGTTGACGGCCCCCGCCAGCTTGAGTTCGAGCAACACGTCCGCGAAGCGGCATTCCCCGCGCAGGGCGTCGAGCTCCCGTCGCAGGTCGTCGGCGGAGCCGACTTCCCACCGGCGCGAAAGCCATCGGTAGCGGCCCGTTTCGACGCGCTCGGCGATGGGGACGTCCCCCTGGCGTGCCTCCACAGCGATACACGCTCCGGGCTCGTCGCGGCCGAAGCGGTCGATCTCAGGCGTGCCGCTGTAGGCAGTGCGGTCGCCAACCGGCAGGTAACCGTGCCAATCGCCCAGGGCGAGGTAGTCCAACCCGGCAGAGGCCGCGCGGTCGGGCGGGATCAAGTTCGCGCTCTCCCCCGCAGCACTGAACTCGGTGATCGAGCCGTGCGCGAGCCCGATGCGCAACGCGCCTGGGGGCGTCACCATGTCCACCATGGACGCGGTCGGGTCGGCGGTCGTCTTGCGGTGCTCCAGCGGGGCGGGCAGCAGCCAGGCGCCTTCTTCCATCTCGACCGCCTCGGGCGTGTCGACAATTCTGATGCTGCCCGGAGCTAGCCGCCTGACACGGCTCCATAGCCCCTCCGGGCGGGCATAGTCGTGGTTGCCCGGCATCAGCCACCAGGTCGCGCGCGCCCGCTCCATACGCGACAACGCCTGGAGGACCACGCGGTCGCCCGGATCGACGTTGTCGAACACGTCGCCGGCGACGACCACATGATTCGCCCCCTGAGAACTCGCGACTGCGCCGATCCGGTCGATCGCCTCCAGACGGGCCTCGGAGAGCGCCGCCGATGCTTCCTGCGGGAAGCGGTTGAATGGCTTGCCGAGCTGCCAGTCGGCCGTGTGGATTATCTTCAGTGTCGGCACGCGATGCTCCGGTTCACGAGGCGGTAGGGCGACTGGAGGCTGTCCGACACGACCATCATGCCGTCGCTGCGGCTGTCTCGGCGGGAGCGGCCTCGGGTCCTTCTCCGAGGATGTGCAGCCAGATGGCCTCCACCATCGACTGCAGCGTCGGGAACTCCGCTCCGTCGTCGCGTGCCGCTGCAAGCATGCGGTATACGACCTCTGGTACCTTCTGGGTGTCCTTGGAGGGGGTGATCCCGAAGGGCGCGCAGGCCGCGGCGAGGCATTTCGCATGTCTGGTCGCGCCGACCTCCTCCTTCAGCGTGCGCTCGAGGTTGACGGCGAAGTGGGCGTAGCAGTCCTCAATCCTCGTGCCGCTGGGTTGCTCGACCGCATCGGCGTCGGGGCGGCACAGCCGCGCCAATGCGAGATCCGTCTGCGGCTTCGCGTTCCCCGAACCCTCGTCACAGTCCCAGACGACGTAGGTCGGAATGCCGAGCGAGCGGAAGATGACGAGCGGGCGGTCGAGGTTCTCCTTGCCCTCCGCCGACAGGAGCGCGATCCCCGCCGCCTCGAAGCTGCGTCCCATGAGGCGGGCGACGGCCGAAAGGGCCGCCTTGTCGCTGCGTCCCTCGACGAGCACCACTCCGTTGGCGAAGAAGCCCTCGGCCAGTTCGGTCCCAAGTATATGAAGACGCGGGATCAGCGTGGCCGCCGTGAAGGTTCCCTCCGGATGCCCCCAGCCGCGCTCCAGCGTTCGGGCGACTTCGGCGAGATCCAATGCCTTCAGCTCGCACTGCTTCAGCTGCGTGTCCTCGCAGTCGGTCCTGCGCACCAGCCGGATCTCGTCGGCCCTGCCGAGCGAGACGAACATCGGGGAGTGACAGGCGAACGCCACCTGCGTCACGCCCTCCACGCCGGGGAGTGCGCCGCCGCTCAGGCTCCTGAGCACCTCGGCGAAGTGCCGCTGCTTGGTCGGGTGCTGGTAGAGTTCCGGCTCCTCGATCGCGAGTATCAGGTTGGGCGCCGGCGTCGCGGGAGCGTCGGCTGCGTCTTCGCCGTCCACCGGATCCGCGGGGACCTCGGCTGACGATCGCGCGAGATACTGGAGCAGCGTGAAGATGAAGGCACGCTGGAGGCCGTGACCCTGCCTATCGACCGGCCCCCCGAAGCCGTCGTCGCTCAGCAGGACATCGGCGATCGGCAGCGGCACCGGGAATTCCGCCACCTCCCTCCAAGCCAGGCCGACGGCGGCGTCGCGGTAGAGGCCCTTCAGATCGACAGTGAGCCTGTCGGCGAGATGCCCGAGTTCAGGCATATTCTCGGGCGCCACCAGTTCCTGGTATCGGGACGACATCTCGGCCCTGAACGCCTGCACGTCCGCGCGCTGGAGGATCGCGCCGCGTACGATGACTTCGAGCAGCCGACCGATCGCACTGCCCTTACCGTCGGCGGCGTCGGCGGAGGCCTCCCGCACCGCAGGTATGAAGACGAAGGCCGTATGGCGCTGGAGCGCGCCTCGGCTTGCGTTCTGGAACCCGAAGAACTGCCCGTCGTCACGCTGAAGCGTTAGCTGCGCGACGTTCTGCTGCTCCCACGCGAGCAGGTGCTCGTCGACCTGCGGCGCGCTCGTGGCGTTCGGCATGTCGGCGTAGGCGGCGTTTGACTCCTTAAGCGACTTGTAGGCGGCTCGTTTGGCCGTCGCGGTCGTCTGCGCGCGTATCTCGGCGAAATCGGCGTTCTGGAGCACCGAGCCGTAGTAGCGGCCGCTGGAAGCGGTCTGGTCGAACACGCGCGTGACGACGAGCCGGCCGTCGCGGACCCTGCTCTCGAAGGTCCCGATCTCTTGGGCGGTGAGGTCGCCAAAGGTGAGCTCGATCTCCACGGGCCGGGACTGGTCGCGACCGAAGAAGTCGTCGGCGTCCAGATGGCGCGCGGTAGAGTAGAAGCGCTCCACCGCCTTCAGGATGCTGGACTTGCCCGCCCCGTTGCTTCCGATCAGCGCAGTGTGCGGACCGAGCTGGACGGCGACGTCGCGCAGCGAGCGGAAGTTGCGTATTCGAACATGGACCAGCTGCATTTACGACGATTCCCCCCCTCGCTAACGATAGTGCATGATGAACATGTTGATCAGCAAGGCAATCCCGGAGCGAAGGCTGATCCGTTTCGGATACAAGGGCTCCGCGCGCGTCGTCGAACCCCACACCTACGGCCCGCAGGCGAACGGCGCCGAGGCGCTCCGCGCCTGGCAGTTGTCAGGCGGAAGCGCAGAGCAGTTTCGTCTGTTCAGGTGCGACGAGATCGAAAGCGTCCAGCTGATGGACGATATCTTTTCAGCTCCGAGTCCCGGCTACCGAGAGGGGATTCCCACTTCGTCGTGGTCCATGCCGAACTCTGAAATTTGACTGCCCGAGATCGGGCGACCGGGTTCTTAGGTTGGGAGGCTCGAATTAGTCTGGCCCGTGTTGGGGTTCGCCATGGAGTTCCTGTCGACCCTGCCGCTGGACAAGGTTGAGGTCCTGATGCTCACGGACATACTCGATCCTGCCACCGGCCACATCGACGCCGTACCATTGCGGCGCGTGCGGGTGGCGAAGCAGGCGTTGCGCGCGGTCAACCTCGGGAGCGCGGACGCGCACGCGCTCATCGAGCGGCTGGGCGGGCGAATGTCCTGGAGCCATCGAGGTGGCTTCCGCGGGATCAACGCCGACGCGTTCGGCATCGATCTAAGCTCTTAGTCACTCCGCTAATTGCCCTTCTTTCTAGGTGCGCAGTCGAGTAGCCTCTCCGCGCAGGCAAAGCTGCGACTTCCACTCAACTACCTGCTGTTCAGATCAGCGTGATCGTGAACGGACGTCTGCGCACGAATGCGCGATGCCAGTAAGCGGTCAGTCCGCTTCCTCGCCACGAAGTCTAAGGGCCCTCTGGTCTCAACTCCTCGAGATCGAACTCGGCGGATCCGATCTCGCCCGTCCCGTTCAGCATGTCGCCCGCAAGCGCCCGTTTGGACGCCAGCAGTTCATCTAGCTTCACGTCGAAGGTCTTGAAGTCCGGCGCAGAGACCGTCGGGTAGTAGACGAACACGTCCCTCGTCTGGCCGATGCGGTAGGCGCGATCGGTCGCTTGGTCCTCCTTCGCTGGATTCCAGGTGCGGGTGAAGTGGATGACGTGGTTGGCGGCCTGCATGTTCACGCCGAAGCCGACAGCCACGGGCGACAGGATGATCACTCCGAAGCCGGGCCGTTCCTGGAACGCACGGATGCGGCCCTGCCTTCCGTCGGAGGCACCCGCCACTGCGGACGTGTCGCCGTTGATTATGTCGACGGATATGCCGAAGATCGTTCTCACGTAGTGGCGCAGCAGCCGCTGGATGTCCTTGAACTCGCAAAAGACAATCGCCTTTTCATCCCTTCGCCGCACGTCCTCCAGGGTTGCGACGAGCCACTCGAGCTTGGGCGAACGGGTCCTGTATTCCTCGAACGCGGGGTAGGAGGTGGTCTCGTAGGCCGGCTCGGAGCAAAACAACCTCAGCCGGTGGAGAAGCGCGAGGTGGGCGCCGGGCCGCTGCTCCTTCCGGAAGGCGTCGATCGCGCCCACATACAGACCGCGCTGAAACGGGCTCATCGCCAGCGTGCGGCTCGACTCGTCCACGACCTTTCGCTTGAGGTCCGCCGCAACCTCCGACTTCATGCGTCGCAGCAGCTGCGGCGCGATCAGAGCGCGCAGTTCCTCGATCTTGGCCCGGTCGTCGGCGCCATCGGCCTCGATCGGCCGCCGGTAGGTCGTGCCGAACTCGTTGAGGGCCCCTAGAAGCCCAGGCTGCACGAAATCGAACAGGCACCAGAGGTCAACGAGGCTGTTCTCGACCGGCGTGCCCGTGCAGGCGATGCGGAACGCCGCCTGCTGCTTCTTCGCGGCGCGCGTCATCGCGGCATTCGGATTCTTGATCTTCTGCGCCTCGTCGCAGACCATCACCGACCATCTCTCGCGGGCGAAAGAGAACTCGAGGTCGCGAAGCGTTTCGTAGGTGGTCAGCACCAGATCCGCGTCGCCGCGCCAATCCGGCTTGAGGAACCGGACTAGGCCCTCCCGTCTGAGCTGCTCGTCCACGGAAGCCCGGTCGACGCGCAGTCCGGCGAGACCGTCGCCATACGCGGTGAGGATGCGCAATGCGCCGTCCTCCAAGAACTTGCCCGCCTCCTCGCGCCAGTTCTCGAGCAGTGAGAGAGGTGCGACGACCAGCGCCGGCGGGGTGGACGGGTCCTCCTCCCGCGCTCGTGCAATCAGGCTGAGGATCTGCAGCGTCTTGCCGAGTCCCATATCGTCGGCAAGCAAAGCCCCGCGGCAGCGGTCCGGCGCAAGCGACAGGAGATGCTGCATCCACGCGAGGCCGGCGAGCTGATGCTCCTTCAGCTCGACGCCGGCACGCAGTTTCGTCGGCAGGCACGCCGCCCCTCCGGGTTCGTTGAGGGCGGCGAGCCGCTCCTCCCTGTAGTCCACCTGACCGATGTTGCTTTTCAAAATGAGCGTCGGTTTCGGCCCTCGCGGCGACCGCTTCACTGGTTCCAGAGCACCGCTCGCGGCCGCGACCTCGGCCCGGCGGAAGGTCGACACGATAGCCTGCGCCTCCCGGAGGGGGAAGGGCTTTGGACAGCCCGCCAGCGGGACGGCGTCGGAGCCGCTCCGAATGGCCTCGTCGACCCCATTCCTCAATTCTGCCGCGAGGTCGTCCGTCAGCGGCAGGAAGACCGGCTCGCCGGTCTCCGGATCGTTCCAGCCGACGACCGGGACCAGATTCTCCGGGAACCAGCCCTCGCCATCCTTTTTGCGGGCGATGTGGGGCGAATAGAAGGCGTCCTCTCGACCGATGCCCTCCACGCGATCGGAGTAGCCGGCGAGGTCATAGATCTCCCCGTGCGTGATCAGGCCAGCATCGAGGTGCTCCAGTGCCGACATAAGCGCATCGCAATGGAGGGGGCTGTCGCCGTCGAGCTCGAACTCGTAGCCGTCCCATGAGCAGAGTTGCATGCCGCGCTCGAGATTGGCACGCACGAGCGCCACGAACTCGCGGACGTCGTCGTCCTCGAGCCAGACCTCCTCGGTGGCGACCTCCTCGCCGCTTCCGGTCGTGACCAGCAATCCGAGGCCCGCCGTCCCGCGCAGGCCGGGCGTTATCGCGGCGAACCGGTCGAAGACGATCCCCGCCTCCTCGCGTGCGGCCTCGAACTGCGCGGCGTCGACCACTTCCGCGGCATCAGGGCCAAGCGCTGCGATCGGGTTTAGGAGGAACGCCTCAGCCCGTGCGCCGGTCACCCTCCGACCCGGCATGCGCTTGATCTCGTGCAGCACGGTCGCGACCTCGGGCGAGACGATCACCTGGACGATCCCGTCCGCGGTAGGGAGGTCATACCGCTCTCGGACGTTCGCCGCCCGGTCGAATGCTGTCAGCCAGTCGGCGGGTGCGCCCTCGAACCAGGGTTCGACCTCGACCAGCCCGAGGCCGCTCGAGCGCCGGAGCGCCATCTGCAGCCGTTCCGGCGTGAGGACCACCGTCCTGAGGAGGAAGTCGTCCAGCGAGGCGCCCGCCGCCACGGCATCGGATCGGATGGACCCCCACGCACGTCGCTGAGCAGTCTCGCCCCTTTCCGCCTCCGGCCTCCTGGCGAAGGCGCGGACCCTCTCGACGAGACGCCAGACAGGTGGGTCTAGGAGGCTGGGTCGCCCGTCCGTTTCGAGGGCGCCACCGCGCAGGGCGGCACCGGGCAGCGCCCGCCGGTCTGCGTTAAGCCAACCGTCTATGGCGACGGCGAAGGTGGGATCCGTGAGCGAGCCGCGGCTGATCAGTCTCGGGGTGGCCCGGATGATCGGCGGCAGGCCGATGATCGAGAGTTCGGACCGTGCCTCCTCGTCATCGAGCAGCAGGTAGAGTTGGCGCCAGGGGAAGCGGTGGCCCGCGTCGAGCCGTTCGGCGAGCCCCTCCTCGGCAAGCTGCTCCATGAGCGCCTCGACCGCCGTTCCTCGATCTCCGCTCGAAGGCGTGGCGACCAGGAGCCCGAACTCGTCGACTGTGGTCCGCGGCTCGTCGGCCTGGACGGGCGCGACCGCCACCTTGCTGCGTCGTCCCCAGATCACGGCTTCAGCCACCATGCGGCCTTGCGCTCCGCCCAGGCGAAGCCCCTTCGCGACAGTTCGGCGGCCATCGGACCGTGTCGGGGGACGTACGCCCACAAGGCCCCTCCGCGATCCCGAAGGTCGATCGACCTTATCGACCTCTCCGCGAGGAACGCGGTCGGATCCCCATCCGTAATCCGGAGAGATGCATCGAATGACGGCCGTACTGCGGGGCGAGGTGCCGCCGTGGCCGCCTGCCACGGAGGGGGCGCGTCAATCGTCGCAGGTCGCGATCCGGGCGTGGCCCTTGCGCCAGCTGTCGAAACCGGGTTCGTCGGTGCTCGCGACTGCGGCCCCGATGCGGCGGGGGAGGCTTGCCCGCGGGCGCCTAGCCTCGCCATCTCCCTCTCGATCTTGCGTTCCCAGCGCTCCCCAAGACTGTCCATGTGGATGACCCTGGCGACGTGCGAGGGATGCTTCAGTGCGGTCTTGTTCCCGGAAACGGAGCGCCAGGAGAGATCGAACGGGAGGGCGTCACCGTCGAACGCGAACATCGCGTTTCCCTTCTCGCCGAATTCAACGAAGACGTGGCGGCCCACGCGCATGATGAAGGCGTTGTTCCGGGCTCCCCCGCCGTTCTCGAGCTTCAGGAGCCTTCCCTTCATGTCCCGATGAAGCGCGCGAAAGTCCGGTCTCGGATCCGAGTAGGCCGCCTCCCCGAGCGCGAAGTACATATCGCTGATGTTCTCAACCTGCCCCTTCCAGAAGGCAATGCGGCGCTGGTCGTTGGCCTTGTCCTCCGACAGCAGGCCGAAGAAGGTCTCGATGAAGCGCAGCTTGAGCCACGAGGAGACCATCTGGCGGGTGCCGTCGCCGACCTGCGTCCACTTCTTGTCGTTCCACACGAGCCAGGGATTGCCCCAGCGGGAGACCGATGCGTCGCGCAGGTTCGGTTCGACGTCGCAGGGCACGACTTCCGCGTAGCGGTCGAGCACCCGCGCTAGCGCCGCGTCCGCAAGCAGGGGATGTGCGTCGATCAGTTCGAGCACGCGAGGCAGTGCCAGTCGCAGTCGCCTGTCGTCGAACGCCACGGCGGCGGAGATCTGCGCTTCGAAGATCCTTCGGCCGAACCACGAGGAATCGCCGGCCGAAAGCTCGCGTCTGAGCGGCTCCAGCGGATCGTCGGAGGCCTCGACGAGCGTGGCCCCGTATCGCCCGCAGGGATCCTCGGTGAGGATGTTGGCGTGCTCGTCCATCACCGTCAGCCAGTCCGGTGGCTGGCCGGCTCGCTCGAGGCCGCTCAGGTTGTCGTTGAGGTATTCCCGTAGGAACCCCCAGTTACGGCGGCCGGGCCCCGCGGCCGACGCACTGTCGGGGTCGTAGCGCAGGTAGCCGTCGAGCAATCCCCGCCAGCAGCGGCGGTAGGGTCGCGGCGCCGTCCTGAAGACGTCGACCTCGTCGAGGAGGGGCGCGAAGCGCTCGCCGTCCTCGATCAACGCGAGCTGGGAGGGGGGCGCTATGGTCGTGCCCCAGCAGACGAGCCGCGCGGCGCGTGCGTCGGGGAGCCGGCCCGTATCCCGGAACGACGCGACGGCTGCGCGGATTCTGTCCGGGGCGCCTCCCGCCGAGGAGCCCGAGCCGCCTACGATGGCCCGAAGAGCCCTGACCTGCGCACTGATCCCCGAAAGGTCGGGTTCCGCCATCCCGTCGAGGATGGATGCGGCCGCGATCGCCATGCGATCCCGCAATCCCGAGGCACGCGGGCTTAGAGGGCGCATGCGCCGAAGTCCCCTTGGAAGGCCGGCGTGGAGAATCGGGAGGGTTCATTGACCCCGAAGAACTCGAGACGCAGCTCGATGCGGCGCGAGGCGTCGAGCGAGTCCTTCGCCGAATTGGACGAGTAGCCGCCGACGAGGAACAGGCGACGGATTTCCTCGAGCTCGTTCCTGCCCATCGCCGTTTCGCCGGAGGTGGGCGGCGCCATCAGTGCGCAGAGGACGCGTTGGCTCCGCTGAAGGCTGAGATTAAGGTTGTAGAGATAGCTGCCGCGGCGATCGGTGAACCCTTCGACCACGATGCGCTTCAGCCAACGGTGTCCGCCCTCGTCGCGCGCGATCGAGAGTATCTGCGGCACGAAGGCGCGCAGCAGGCGCTCCTGGTCGGGATTGAGCGTGAAGCTGGACGTGTCGAAGCGGGCGCGATCACCGAAGTCGATCACCGCCCGGTTGCGGTCGACGTGGATGCCCTTCTCGCGACGCGCCGCCTGTTCAATGCGGCCGAGAAGGCGTTCGATCGCCGTCTGCCTCTCCGTCTCGAGGCGCTCGCGCTCGCTGATCGTCCTCGTGACCGCTAGGAGGGCGACGCTCATGACGAGCAGGAACAGCACCATGAGTGCGCTCATCAGGTCCGCGAAGGAGATCCAGAACGGCTTTTCGCCTTCCTCCCGCGCCCTCGTGGGCGTCCAGGTGCGCTGACCGAACATTCAGGTCAGGCCGCCTGCCGGGAGGCGGGAACGACCGCGTTCTCCAGTTCCTGGATCGCGTCCTTGAGCAGTCCGGTCGCCGAGGTCAGCTCCTTGTGGAACTGGCGATTCGCCTCGTTCACGGTGCCCTTCATGCCTTCCGCGAACTTGAGGTGCGACTGCTCGATCACGTCCACGACCTCGTCGAGGAACCCGTCGGCTTCCGCCTGCGCGGCGGCCAGCCTCTGCGCCGCGCCTTCAATGCGGCCGAGCACGTCGGCCGTGATAGAGGCCTCCTTCGACGCCGTCTCGACGATCCCGCGGAGGCTCTCGACCATGGCCGCGACGGAGTCGCGCGCCGCGCGGTGATCCGCCACGACGCCGTCGAGGCCGCGCGCCGCGCCGACGACGCTGCCCGCCGCATCGGCGAGACCGTTCGTCACAGAGGCCACACGGTCGAAGCTGCCGGCCGCCTCCCGTCCGGAAACCTCGAACCGGCTCGCGGCGGCGAGAAGCGTGTCCGCGCCGCCGTTCAGTCGGGCGAACGCATCCCGTGTCGTCCGCTCGACGCCCTCGGCCATCTCCTTCGAGGCTTCGAGCAACTGCGCGACGCCGGTCGAGAGCTCGTCGACGGAGCCGCGCATGCGTCCGACCTCGCCGACCGTCTGCTCAACCCGGCGGCTGTCCTCCTCGGACGCCTGACGGCTGCGCTCCGCCGCCTGTCGCTCGACCGCGGTGACGGCCTCGGACATCCGCTGCCCCATCTCTGCGAGCATTCCCTGCAGACGTTCCTGCGTCTCGGCCTGCATCGCGCCAGTGGTGAACCGAATCTCGCCCAGGACCGACCTGAGCTCTTCCGTCGTCGCTGCCTGCCCAGCTTCGATGGCCCTCACGCTCTCCTCGAGCCTCGACGCCATCGCCTCCGTGGTCCTCGTGCCGGCGGCCTCCACGTTCGCGGTCAGCTCCTGGAGCTTGGCGACCGCGGTCTGCATCGCGTCTACCGTGCGCTGCTGCATGTCGCCGATGCCGGAGAGTTGGCTACCGAACATGTTCTCCAGCCGCTCGCTGAAGCTCGCCAGCACGTCCGTCAGCAGCCGCGTCACCGCCGAGGACTGGTCCTGGCTCACCTGGCCGACGGCGCCGGCGATCTGGTCGAGTGGCGTCTTGAGGGCCTCGGTCAGGGCACCCGCGATCGACGCGCCGAGCTCGCCGGATCGCCTGTTGGTGGCCTCGATCTGGCGTTCGGCGAGGTCGGTCAGGATCTCCTTGAGATCGGAGACGAGCGCGTCCTTCAGGATGCGGGTCTGGCTCGCGGACTCTTCGGACGAGTTGACCAGGCGCGCCAGGTATTCCTCCCCCGCTCCGGCGACGTACGCCTCGTCGACGGTGTGCGTCAGCCGTGCGAGCTTGCCGTAGAGCCTGTTGAGGAGAAACTTCTCCACCACCGTCGCGAGCATCGCCAGGAGGATCGCCGAGGCCGAGACAAGAAAGGCCTCGCTGACGCCGTGCAGGAGGGACGTCAGGCTGTTCCGGACGACGCCGGAATCCTCGGAGATCTGGAACGTCCTGAGGCCGGTCAGCAAGCCCGAGAACGTTCCGATGATGCCGATGCCCGTGAAGATGCCGGGCAGGTGCTTGAAAAATTCCGTGTGGACCCGGGCGTCGACGACCGCGTGGGAGGACAGATACGCCTCGGCCGGCACAGTCGACCGCACCGCCTTCTCTTTCATCTCGCCCGTCGCGAGGTCCAGTTCCCTCTGGACGTGGAGCGTCTCCTTGAACTCCTTCCAGATGGAGAGGATATTCGGGTCGTCGCTGAAGCAGCTGGTGAGATCCGTGCGGCCGTCGGCCCTTTCGGCGTCGAGTCGCGCGTTGATCGCGTCGAGCGTCCGGTCGAGCTTGAGTGCCGGCAGGAGGAACCCGCGCACGAAGGCGATCGCGAATCCCAGCAGGAAAAGCCCGACGATCACCGGAACGATTGGAACTTCTGTGACACTCATCTTCGCGGAATTCCCTCTGGCCGCGTTCGCGTAAGCGATTGCGAATCCTCCGGCCGCCGCCGGTCCCCGAGGTCATCCTGCCGCAAGCCTGACCGGAGCGCCATGCCCGACGTCGTGCCGGATCGGGGCGGGTGACCCGTCCATTTGCCGATCCCACTGGAATTCCGCGTACATACGGGGCAGCATTGCCCCGGGGGAGAAGCGTGCATGGCTTCGGGTTGGCTCGCGCGTGTCGCGCGGAGGTTCGGCGAGATGCTGGGATCGGACGGCGGAGGGCGGGATACCTTCTGGTCGGACGGAGCCGTGCGCCAAGACGTTTCCCATGGCTCATCGAGTTCACCTGAGGAAGGACCGGCTTTCGTCAGCCCTTCGCCGCACCCGCAGGACGAGCTCGGAAGGGAGCGCCCCGATGTCGCTGCCCGGAAGGCACGCGACGTCGCCGCGGCGTCGCCGGAAGGGCCGGTCGATCTGACGCCCGGCATCCGCCTGGACGAAAATGGCCGCTTCGTTGCGGGAGGCTATTCGTTCTCGACCCTCGACCAGGCGCAGGGTCACCTCGATCGGACCGCTTCCAGGGTCGCCATGTCGGCCCCGTCGCTGCGGAGTTGGCGCGAGGTGGAGCATGAACGCCCGACACCGCCCACACCCGCCACTGTCTCGGAACGCCGGCCCGAACGCGTGGCGCGAGCGGACGCGGTGGTTTCGCCACCTTCCGAGCGAGGACGCTCCTGGATAAGAACCGGAACCCGCCTGAAGGCCGGCGGCCACGAGTTCGTGGTCGATCTCGTGCCCTACGGCGCCCCGCGTGATCAGGACCCGAGGCGTGACCACAGCCGCATCGATCCCCTCCTACCCGTAAATCCAAGAGGCGACCCGGCGGGCGACACGCTGTCGTATTGGCCCTCCTACTCGCGCCTCGATCCCCGCGCCCGCTGGACCTATCTCGACTGGATCGCCCGCGGCAGGTCGGATCCCGCCATCCCGATCGGCTACGTCTTCCTCTTCTTTTACGGCCTCGAGCAGCGACTCCTCGTCGACGACGAGCGGAACGAGGCGGGCGAGATCTTCGCGGAGGTGAGGCGGCTCCTCGCAATCCATGGTGAGAACTACTCGTTCCAGAGCTACGCGGCGAGGTTCCTGGCGCTCGCGGCGATCTACGAGGATCGGGACGAAGGCCCGCCGACCGCGGCATGTGCCAGCTCCTGGGATCTCGAGCTGCCGCTCGACGTCCGTTTGCGGCTCGGCGAACGTCTCCGGGACGGCAAGCCATTCGACGCCGACGACGCGCTGAGGTGGGTGCTGGCGCTCCCGGACGTGCACCTCCGCACGCCTGGGCAGCGCTGCTTCGAGGAGTTCAGGGCTCTCTGGTGGCATCGGTTCGCCGAACGCCATCCCGACGGGCTGAAGGTGCGGAGACCGAAGTCGGTCGTGCGGCACGAGTACCGGGCGGCGAGCGGCACCTTCAGCGTGAAGCTCGCGATCGATGATCTGCCGGACATCTCGGGCACGTCGGCTCCGCTCGGACCGCTGCGCGCCATGCTCGACGTATGCATGGAGGACCTGTCGCCCTACAGCCGATTGCTCGGGCGGGACCCGGAGGCGAAGGGCCGCTTGCGTGGCGACCTCCTCCTGCCGGCCGCCATCCGCGCCAATCGCGCCTCTCTCGCCGCTTGCCGGGAGGCGCTTCGCCAACTCGCCGAAGCCCCGTCCTGCCCGACCGCGGCGGAGGTGACCCGGGTGCTCGACTTAGCCATCGAGGAAGGCGATGCGAAACTCGGCGCCCAGCTCGTCCGACAGCTCTGTGCCGCTCTCGATGCGCTGGACTTCGGGTTCGAACCGGACCGGCGGTATGGGGCCGGTGCCGCTCTGCGCGGCAGCTCCCGCATGGCCGTCTTCCAAGGCGCGGGCGGTTGCGCCGTGGAACTCGACCGGAAGGCTTACGCCGCGGCCAGGGGGACGGTCGAGGTCGCGGTCCTGGCCGCGGCCTCCGACGGGGAGGTCGCGCCGAGCGAGGTAGAGGCACTCGAGCGCCGGCTCCGGGGCATGCAGGACCTCAACGACGTGGAGGTGGGGAGGCTCATGGCTCACGCCCGAGCGCTTGCCGCCGATCCACCCAAGATCCGCGCCGCCCTCAAAAAGCTCGGCGAGGTGGCTCCCGGACACCGCTCCGAACTCGTCGGCGCCGCCATCGAGGCGGTGCTCGCTGACGGCCGCATCGCGCCCGACGAGGTCCGTTTCCTGGAGGCGCTCCACACGGCCTTGGGGCTGCCGGTAGCGGGTCTTTACTCGACCCTCCACAGGGCCGCGGAGGACGAGGGCCCCGTGTCGGTGGCCGACCCCGTGCCGGAGCGCATGGTGCCGCTTCCGCCCGTTCGGGACGGTACCGCCGTCTCCATCGACACGGCGCGGCTTGAGCGCGTGCGCCACGAGACCAGCCGCGTGTCCGCCCTTCTCGCCACGATCTTCACCGAAGGGGAGGCTGAGACGCCGGCGCCCGCCGCTGCTCCGCCTGTGTCAGTGGTCACGGCGTTCGAGGGGCTCGACGGACCACACTCGGCGCTCCTCGAGCGCCTTGTCGCCGGGCCGCTCGGGCGGAACGCGTTCGAGGCGCTCGCTTCCGAACTTCGCCTCATGCCCGAGGGGGCGCTCGAGACGATCAACGAATGGGGCTTCGACCGCTACGGCGGCCCCGTGATCGAGGAGGACGGCGACGTGTTCGTCCTGCCGGACATGGTCGAGGAACTGCAACCTATGGGAGTCGCCGCTTGAACGCTATCCGTCGCAAGGACCGTGATCTGATTGTGCAGGCGCTTTCGGCCGGCGTCGTGCCTCGGGTGGGACTGCGCCACATCCAGGTCGGTCGCTCCCGCGAGGTGGAGGCTCTGGTCCGGGACATCGACCGGATCGCGGACGCGGGCTCCGCGGTCCGTTTCGTCATCGGGGAATATGGGGCGGGAAAGACCTTCTTCCTGAACCTCGTCCGCCTGATCGCGCTCGAGCGCAAGCTCGTGACGATCCACGCTGACCTCGCCCCCGACCGCCGGCTGCACGCCACGGCGAAGCAGGCCCGCGGCCTCTACGCGGAGGCTGTGCGCAACATGGCGACTAGGACGAAGCCGGAGGGTGGCGCGCTGCCGAGCCTCGTCGAGCGGTTCGTCACCGACTGCGTGCGCGAGGCGGAGCATGCGGGCATTGCGGTCGAGCAGACCATCGACCGTCGGCTCGCTCCACTCCTCGACATGATCGGGGGCCACGACTTCGCGACGGTGCTCAAGGCGTATTGGCGGGCGCACGAGGACGGCGACGACGCGCTCAAGGCCGCCGCCTTGCGGTGGCTCCGCGCCGAGTATCCCACGAAGACGGAGGCTCGTCAGGCGTTGCCGGTGCGGAGCATCATCGATGACTCCGACGTCTATGACACCCTCAAGCTGCTTTCCGGCTTCGTTAAGATCGCCGGTTACGCCGGACTGCTCGTCGTGTTCGACGAGATGGTGAACCTCTACAAGCTGCAAAGCGCCCAGGCGCGCAACCAGAACTACGAACAGATCCTGCGCATCCTGAACGACACGTTGCAGGGCAACGTCGAGGGCTTGGGCTTCGTGTTCGGCGGTACGCCGGACTTCCTGCTCGACAGCCGCCGCGGACTCTACAGCTACCAGGCCCTGCAGTCCCGCCTGGCGGAGAACAGCTTCGCCACCGACGGTCGCATCGATATGACCGGCCCCGTCCTCCGCCTTCAGAGCCTCTCGCCCGAGGATCTCCTAGTGCTCCTGTCCAACATACGTTCGGTGTTCGCGCTAGGTGACGCGTCGAACGTTCTCGTTCCGGATGCGGCGCTCACCGGCTTCATGGAGCACTGCAACAGGCGGATCGGCGAGGCCTACTTCCGTACGCCGCGGAACACGATCAAGGCGTTCGTGCAGTTCCTCTCCGTGCTTGAGCAGAACCCCGGCACCGACTGGCGCGAGCTGCTCGGCGGCGTCGCGCCGGAACCGGAGGATGCGGACGACACGGAGATGGACGATGAGCTTGTCGACCTCCGCATCTGAGCCGTCGACCTACGACCGGCTGCATCCCGACATCCTGCGCTGGATCCGTGACCAAGGCTGGTCGGGTTTTCGGGAGATCCAGGACCAGGCGGCGCGGACGATCCTGGGATCGGAGGACGACGTCATCATCATGGCGGGCACCGCTTCGGGCAAGACCGAAGCGGCCTTCCTGCCGCTCCTCACCCTCGCGGCCACCGCCCAGACGAAGGGCCTGAGGCTCCTGTACGTCAGCCCGTTGAAGGCGCTGATCAACGACCAGCACCGCCGGCTCGAGGATCTGTGCGAACGGCTGGGGATGCCGCTCACCCGGTGGCACGGCGACGCTCCTCAGGGCCCCAAGACGAGACTCCTGCGGGATCCGGCGGGTGTGGCTCTGATCACTCCAGAGTCGATCGAGGCCCTGCTGCTGCGCCGGCCGAGCGAGGCGGCTGGCCTCTTCCGCGGCGTGCTCGCCGTCGTCGTCGACGAGCTCCACGCCTTCCTCCAGGGTCCGCGCGGCCTGCACCTCGCCTCTCTGCTGCGGCGGGTCGACCGGCTGGCGGAGAGGCGCCCGCGGCGGGTCGGGCTGTCCGCGACGCTCGGCGATGCGGAACTGGCGCGCTCCTGGGTGAACAAGGTATCGCCCGAGCGCGTCGCCGTGCTGTGCGCGGCCGCGGGTGGGCCGGGCGTTCGGCTCCAGGTACGCGGTTACGAGGAGCCGCCCGATTCGGAGGGAATCGACGAGATCGCCGAGGACGGGGCCGAGGACGCGCTGAGCCGCATCGCCGACCACTTGTTCGCCAATCTGCGCGGATCGAACAATCTCGTTTTCGGCAGCTCCCGCCGGACGGTGGAGGCTCTTGCGGACCGGCTTCGCCAGCGCTGCGAGCGCGCTCGCGTGCCCGAGGAGTTCTTTCCTCATCACGGAAGCCTTTCCAAGGAGCTTCGTGAGACGCTCGAGACGCGGCTGAAGGAAGGCGTCCTGCCGACTACGGCGGTGGCGACCACGACGCTGGAACTCGGTATCGATCTCGGCAGCGTGACGTCGGTCGCGCAGATCGGCGCGCCCCGTTCGATGGCGGGGCTCAAGCAGCGGCTGGGCCGAAGCGGGAGGCGCGGGAAGCCCGCCGTGCTACGCATATACGTCAGGGAGAAGCATCTCGCGGCAGACGCGGACCTGCTTGATCGTCTCCGCCTTGACACGGCCCGGGCCGTTGCCTGCGTGCGGCTGCTGCAGGAAAACTGGGTCGAATCCGCCCGCTCGGATCCTTCGTTGGCGACGGTCGTCCTCCACCAGACGCTCTCGCTGATCGCCTCGGGCGGAGCGGTGAAGCCGGGACCGGCCCGCAACGCGCTGGCGGGGCCGGACAGCTTCATCGAGATGGCTCCTGGCGACTACGCCGACCTGCTCCGCGGTGCGGCGCGTCCCGGCGTCGACCTGCTGGAGCAGTCCTCTCAGGGGCTTCTGATGCTGGGGGAGTCGGGTGAGAGGCTGGTGGCTGGACGCGACTTCTACGCGCTCTTCTCGAGCGACCAGGAGTGGCGGCTGGTCGCTGGCGGACGGACGATCGGCACGGTCCCCATCGTGAACGTACTCGGGGTCGGATCCCTGGTCGGCTTCGCGGGGCGCCGATGGCGGGTCGAGGCCGTCGACGATCGCGCCAAGGTGCTCGAGGTCGTCCAGCATCGCGCGGGCAAGCTGCCGCGCTTCAACCGGCCGGCGAGCGAGGCCCTCGACGACAGGTTGGTCGCCACGATCCGGGTGGTCCTGGGCGATGACGACCGGCCCGCCTATCTGGACCCGGCGGCGCTCGAGTTCCTCGATCAGGGGAGAGCGGCATATCGCGAACTCGGGCTGGACCGCAGGACGCTCGTCCCTGCGGGCGGCGACACTCACCTGGTCACTTGGGCAGGCACCGCAGTCAACAGCCTGCTGGCGATCCTGCTGACGTCGGCGGGACTGGAGGCGGAGGTGCATGACGTCGGCATCACCGCCGTGGACACCTCGCCGGCCGAACTGGCCGCCGTCCTGAGCGGGCTGGAGGAGTGTCCGCCGGTCGAAGATCTCGCGGGCTTCGTGGAGGGACTGCGCACCGCTAAACTCGACGACTTCGTCGACGAGGACCTGCTCCGGCGACTGTGGGCCGTGAGGAACGCGAAGCACCGCGCTCGCGTCACGGCCGTTCTTCGGCAGGTGAACGGGGCGGGTTGAGAAGGGACGCCGCGGACGGTGCGTGCGGGCGGGGACGGCCTCGGCGCACCGCGTTTCCGCAACGGACCGTGGTTCGGATTTCCGCCGAAAGATCGCGCGATGTGATGCCCCGGTGATGCTCGGCTCCTGAGGAACGCTCCTGAGGGGAGGCTAAGTCATTAAAAATTGTGCTGCCGGTGAGGATTGAACTCACGACCTCAGCCTTACCAACGGCGTGGTCTGCACCACGCCTGATGAGCCGGATGCCAGCAAACAGCTGCTGAGTTGCAGTCCGGCTCAGCGATGCCGAGTAATCACCGAAAGCTGAACGAACGGCGGGCTCGCTGGAGCAGTGCTTCAAAGCGGACGGGCAGCTCACCACCAACTTTGCCGGGATATGGCACGTCTGAATGAACGCTTGGTTGGTGGGCTCGTACTCCGGCTTAAGGATGTGGCGCTCGTGACCCAACACTGCACCTTTGTCTCTACCAAGTTTGAAGCGCAACCTGTCGCGCGACGTCCACGCCATCGCGAACAAGCATCGCCAACTTCGTGGCGGCACGATCGCATCCGGCTATCAGCGACGCCGGTCGACCCCGGACTTGCACGATCTCGCCCGGCAGCACCTTGAAGTGGGACTGAGCCCCGTCCTGCGGCACGATCACGGCGCGAGCCTTGTTAGGCACGAGCGACAGGCGGCACCCCGTCGAGACGTAGCAGATGGTGTCGCGTGGCAGCATGACGGTGATCCCGGTCATGACGGGGATGTCGTCTTCGCCAACGGCGAATTCGAGATAGATGAGATCGACCTGTGCCTCAACGGCTGTGCGACCGAACGCAATTCGCTGGTGGGGATCGAGCGGATCACCGGCCATGATCATCAGGCCGGGGTTCATGATCTTGTTGCCGAGCAGGAGCTTGGAAACGGCAGCAACATGGGCGCGGACATGGGCGGTCTGGTCGGGGTTCATGGTCTGTCTTCCTTGTTTCATCCCCACCACGGGGATCACATCGACTTGCCCATTCCCCTCATCTTCTCCCCTCCACCGTGATCGCGCCGTCGATCGGCCCGCACGGCGGGCGGTCCAACCGGGACTGAGCACCCCGGTCCAATGTGAAGCTGCACCGCGATCCGCCGCAGAACGACACGGTCGAGCGTGTGCGCCCCGTCAGCGACGCGCACCGCCCGGACCGGTTCGACGGCCGCCGGACAGATGACTGCGGCGAGCGCCATCACGCCTCGCGTACCCGGGCCCGCCGCCGCCTGCTGCCAGTGCTGGCCGGCCAGCACGAGCAGCGGGAAGGCGATGACGAGCGCCCAGCACGCCTGCCGCAGCAGGCGGGGCATCGGCACCGTCATGACCGATCCTCCCCGTCCGCAGGGCCGGAAGCCGAGCTGCGCCCGCCGTGGATCAGCATGCGGATGGCCCGAACCAAGCCGTCGGCGCGTTCGTGCGCCGTTCGCCATGGCACCTCTTCGCCACAAAGATGGCGCGCCGTCAGCCGGAACCCCGAAGCGGCCGTGCCATCCCGCTTGTCCGGTGTCGGCACGAGCCACAGGCCAGCGTCGACATCGGTCCATAGCGTCAGCATCCAGTGCCAAGTGACCCGTCCGCTGTGCCACAGGCCCAGTGCGAAGCCCGGCATCGCGTCCGCCGACGGTGTCCTCACGATCAGCGCGTCCGACCGGGTCGCGACCAGCGCGCTGTCCATCACGGCGATGGACGCGGCGAGATTGCCGACTGTCGTCGTGACCAGCAGGTGGTTCGCCTCGCTATACACGCAGCCAGCCAGCGGCAGGCCGAGATCGGCCGGCATGTCGGTCAGGCGCCACCCCGCCGCCTGCGCCAGCGTCCGCACGACGTGCGAGTTCATCGCCTGGCCGATCCGCGGCCAGGGTTCGTTATCGTTCATGATGTTTCCCGATGATGGTGTTGGTTCGCCGACGTGCGCCGGCGTGGTCAGGCTTGCCGCCAGTCGGCCTGGAACTGGCGAAAGGCGTTGCCGACCAAGGCATGGGCCTTGTCGGTGGCAAGCGGCGTCACCCATTCACCAAAGCCCAGCGGCGTCAGTCGCCTGGGGCCGGCAAGGAGGGCATGAACATGCGGCGGGCTGGAACTTCCGGCCCGATGCGGGGCATGCTGGACCAGCAGTGCGGCAAGCTCGAACGGATCGACGATCAACCGGCGGGTGAAGTCGCGGACCAACTCATACTGCTCGTGCAGTCGCGCCGTCGGGAAGGTGAAGGTCAGATAGGCGAGCAGCGCCTTGGCCTTGACCGGCAGTTCCGCGTCGACCGTCTCCATCAGGATACGTGGGTCGGATAATCGGTCATCCGCCCCCGGCGGCAGCAGCACCTCGGCCCGTGCGGCGGTCAGCGTCCATGCCGGCGTGTCGGGTGGCGCACCGACCGTCAACTTGGCGACGGCAAAAGCCGCCGCGCTGTTCAGGTGTCCGCGAAAGTTCGGTCGCAGGCAGCCATACATGACACGGGTCGCTCCGCGATCGGCATCGTCGCCGGTCAGCACCAGCCAGCTATGTGGGTTCGCCGGATCCGGCAGGCAGCCCGGGTTGACCTCGACGCTGGGCGTCACAGCGGCGCGCTTGGCCTTGGTCCGCATCAGATCGCACCTTGCGGGTAGAGGCGTTCGGCCACGTCGGACGCAGCGCGGTAGATGCCATCGGCGCGTTCCGCGAGCGTTGCATAGGGTGGCACCAGATAGAGTTCGAGGCCGTGCGCCTCCAGCCGGATCGCCCCGCCGAACCCGAACGGCACCAGCCACAGGCCGCCATCATCGTGGCGGTAGAGCGCCAGATCCTCCAGTTTGAAGGGCGTGAGGCCGCCGCCCGCCAGCACGACATCGATCGACACCGGCAGCAGGTCACCGCCGGTCAGGCAACAGCGCACCAGCATCACGTCGATCGACTGATCCGTGGCGAGCCGTTCGATCTTGCTGCGGAACATGGGAGCGGCGACGCAGGTGAACGACAGGATCACCGACTGCGTGTCGAACAGCAGGGTATCGGCGGGCATACCGCCGCCCGACATCAGCGCGGGCACCTCGGGCTTGCCGAAACCGGTGGCGAGATAGTGGAGAAGCACGTGCGGCAGCGAGTGCACGGGGGTAGTCAGAAAATCCATTGCAGTACCGAAGCTTAAGGGTCGCGGACCGAGCGGTCCGGACAAGCGCCTCCGATCTTTTTCATTGATCTTCAGGGCTCAAAAGCCCCGCGTCATTCCTGCTGCCGCGTCTATCTTTCCTGTCCCTTTTTACTCGTCTGGCTTGGCACGCCAGCGGCAGGGCCTATACTTGTTCGATTTCTTTTCTTTGGCGGCATGTCGGCCTCCGTCTGAGCAGCGTGCCGATCGCCGGCGGGGTGGGGAGGCCAACGCTCGATTGGCAGACTTATTAGCCTCGTACCGGCTATGGTCAGGATCCGCAGGTCAGGCGCCCCCGCGCGATCCATCGGCGGCCACCGTTGCGAACCTCGATGTCGCCCCCCCCCTCGTTCACCTCAGTGCCCTTCCACCTTGGTGGGCCGTTGGGCGTCACCGTCACGGTGACGCCGTCACCCGCCCAGCGATCATAGGTGAACGGGAACAGGCCGCCAGCGCGGTCCGCAGGCCAAAGTCGCACGATGCCGCTGGCGAGACGGATCACGGCGCGGTCGTCAGCAGCGGCAAAGCGCGTGCGCTTATCGGTCGCCAGCGACCACGAACAGCCGGTGCCCGCGGCACCGCCTTGCTCGGCGTCAGCGTGGCTCATGTGCTCTAACGACAGCGACGATGCGGTCGAAGTGGCCTGCCTCGCATCAACCGCCACTGGCAGACATGCCGATGCCATCGTCAGGACAAGCGGCCATTTCGTCATTAAAACGACGCCTTGGCGTTCCTCGGTGCCGCAGCCTCGACCGCAGCGGCGCTCCGCGCCTTCAGCTCGTCACCATACCGCATACCTTCCATCAGCTTGATCGAATGCACCGAGTAGCTGCTCTCCGTCAGGAGATGCGGTAGCACCCTGTTGCCATAGGTCACGCAGCTGCTCTCGCCTCTCGTGCAGTACATGCCATGCACGGGATCCTCCGTGGTGGGCCGACCGTACTTGGCGGATACGCTGGCGACGAACGCCGCCCGTTCCATGCGGTTCGTCGGCATCGTGTATTCGATCGAGGTGGCACGCGCGCCTTCCGGCGTGGCGGTGTACCAGACCTCAACCTGCTCGCCCTGCGGTCCGCCAGCACGCGTGAACATGGGGACCTTGGATTCATCCACCTTACCAGGGATGCGTTCGACGACGCGTCTGGACACCACCGACGTCCAGGAGCCCTGCGTCGGATCGGTGGCCTGGGGCGTGAAGCCTCCCGCCTTCAGCGCAGCCCGCGTCTCCTCCGGCGTCATCCCGAGCTTTACGCCTGCGACGTCGAATGTGCCGACCGACGCCCAGCGCGGGCCGCCCGTCAGGAGACGATCGATCAGCTTCGCGGCAGGCGAGTCGGCACGCGCCTGCGCCGCGACGGGGGCGGCTGAACTTAAGGCCAAGATGAGTATGGCGCCGTGCGCGACGGTCGAGGACAACTTCATGGTCGAGTTCCTTCCTTGGCCGACGCCTCGCGCCGGCAGCATCAATCGAGAATATGCGGGTGTTCAGCGTGCCATCGGTCGCCAGCCGTCGCTCTGCAGCTCGAACGGCATCGTCGCCTCCTTCGGCTCGGCAATGCGCGCCTGTTCCACCGGTGGCATGACCGGGAGCGGATCGACACCGCGGTAGGTGTAGGTAACTTGGCTCACCCGATGACCAGCGAAGTCGGTCGGCTCGGTCCAGCGCACCACGTCGACGACCTCGCCCCTGGCCATGCAGAACGACGGCACCGCAACCATTGCGCTCGTCCCCTTGCGCTCCACCGTATGAAGGTACGGCGCACCTTTCTCGGTCGGTGCGTACGAGATCAGTGGCTGGCGCACGAACGCGTTGTCCGAACCTCTCCACCGCGCCGGCTTCTCGACCGTCGTGCGCGTGACGAACCCCGCCGCCGCGGCGGCATCGAGCATCGCGACCGCTTTCCCGTCGGAGCCTGGCCCCGCCATCGTCGGTTTCGGCGAGGTGACGATCGGGAACCCCGATCCGCCAGACTCGCCTTCTACCTCATACCGCATCACATCGATGGGATGGCAGAAGACATCGCGGATGACGGGATCGAGCGCGGCGGCGAACGCCTCCTTGCTCGGGGCTTTGGATTGGCCGCACCCGCTCAAGCCGGTGGCGGTTGCGAAGAGCAGGACAGCGGCGGACATGGATGATCTGGACATGGGTGTTCCTTGCGATTCAGCGGACGACGAGATTGAAGAAGGCAGCGATATCGGACGCGCCGCGGACATGGCCGGCGTCGAAGGCCCGCGCGACGCCAACTCGCAGCGTCGAGGAAGACGCGAGTGCGGTCGACCAGCCGAGCTCAAGATCGAGTTCCCGCGCCGTCGGCGACAGATCGAAGGTCCGGCGCTTTTCGGCGAGCGCACCCGACATCAGGTCATAGGCGACCGGCACCAGCAGCGACGCCGGCGCCCGTTCGACCCGCAGCGGCGATGACAGGCCGAGCGTCGCCAGCCCGCCGAACAGCGGACGCGCGCCCTCGACCGCGAAGGCGGTGCTGATGATGCGACCATCGAATCGGACGCCTGCGACCGCGTCGGCAGCGCTGCTGCTGCCGACAGTGGCGCGACCGGACAGCAGCACGCCCGCGACGTTCCGGCGCACCGTCGTCGTCGCCAGCACGGTCCGGGCGCCGGCCGCACCGGCCACCGCATCATCCCGCAACCCCAGCACCTGACCCCGTTCGACCAGCTCCGATAACTCCAGGCCGACACCGAACGGGGTGGAGATCGCGACGGTGCGCAGGCCGGACTCGCGGCTCCGCGATCCGCGCCGGAATGACGAGGGCGTCGCTGCGATGGAGGAACCCGACGCGAACGACGCCGACCAGCCGCCGATGGACCATTCGGACGACATGCCGATCGGCTGCCCGATGGTGCCGCGCAGATATGAACCGGCGAGCGAGGAACTTCCACCCGGACCCACGGCGACGTTCGCGCCCAGCGTGACCGTCTGACCCGCAGCCGGCGAGAAAGCCACCACCGCCGGTCGCCCCGACGCAGCGGCCTGCCAGGGTCCGGTCGTCGTCGACGTCGCAATGCCCAGCCTTGTGTCCGTCCACGAGGAGGACTGAAGGGGATAAGGAGATGCGGATGCGGCGAGCGCCCCCGCGAGCAGACCGGAAGACCGCGCGCGAATGCCGCTGGGCGCCGTCATCAGGTAATCTCGGCCGTAGCGGTCGAACACGGTCATGGTCGACGTGCGCGAGCCGAGGTCGGCCGCGCCCGCCGCACCGCCGAACGGCGCGGACACGACCAACGACGAATAACGGGCCAGCACCGTCCGTGCAGCGGCGAAGGACGTCGCCGGCGCCTGCGCCTGCATCGCCTTCTCGACGTTCAGCAGTCCGACGCCGTAGACCTGATCGACCCCAGGCGCGCCGAGGTCGGTCGCGGTGTCGAGCATGATGCGGCTGATCTCCTTGCCGCCGAGCTGCGGCCAGTACTGCTTCAGCAGGGCCGCAGCACCCGCGATCCCCGGCGCCGCGAAGCTGTTGCCCGTCACGAAGACCTGCTGGCCGTTCTGGTCCACGGTGGCGACGTTGCTCGCGACGACCGACAGGGTGCGGTCCGCCAATGCGCCGGGCGTGCCGTTGCCGCTGGGTGGCTGCAGGTTCGCATCGACGCGGATGCCGAACAGGAACCAGTCCTTGTTCGACAGGTCCTTGCCGACGATGTTCTCCGCGACCTTGCCCGAGAAGCTGTCCTCGCCGACGTTGTTCGTCACCGACTCGACGAACAACCGGTTGCCGCCGCGAACCAGATCCATCGCCGACTTCAGATCAGCGGCCATCTGCTCGCCGCCACCCGAGCCGTTGATGCTCATGGAGACCACGAAGGCGCCCTTGTCGACCGCGTACCTGATCGCCGGAGCGATCAGCGCGACGTTCGGCGCATCCGATTCGGGTATCGGACCGGTCGAACCTGCGGTGATGCCGTCGAGGTTCGGACCGCTGATCTTCAGCGCCAGGATGGTGGCGTCGTAGGCCACGCCGTGCATGCCGTTCCCATCGCGCGCGCCTGCTGCAACGGCGGCGGTCTTGCTGCCGTGGCCGTCCTTGTCGTCGAGCTCAAACCGGATCGTCTCGCCCGGGCAGGTCGCGCAGCGGGCGACCTTCTGGTCGAAGGCGGTACTGTCGGCCGAGATGCGGCCCGCGAACTCCGGGCCGTCACGGTCGATGCCGGTGTCGACGATCGCGATCGTCACGCCCTTGCCCGTGATGCCCCGCGCGTAGGCGTAGTCGGCCTTCATGCCGATGGCAGCCGCGCTCTTCGCATCCTCGGCGGTCGGCGCAGGCGAAGGAGTGGGCGTCGGAGCCGGGGTTGGCGCTGGCGTCGGACTGGGCGTCGGGCTAGGCGTCGGGGTGACGACCGGCGTCGTTCCCGGGGAATTGACACCCCCGCCGCCGCCACAGGCGCTGACCATCATGGCGATCGCAACCGCCGTCGAATTCCTGATGATGGCAAGCCGCCTCTCGCGGCAACCGTAGTATGCACCCACGCCCGAACCCCCGTTCGCGTCGGTGCCGGCAGGCTGATCCCAGCCGGCGGCACCGCCCCATGTGAAAACGAGGCGGTGCCGGCCCGAAAGCCGGGGATTGAGAACCTGCAGATAGAACAGGCGCGAGCGTCTTTAGGCCTCCGAAGACGCCCTGGACATACACGCCCGCTCCCCGGCCGAATGGAATTCGGGCCGGGCATACGGCTACTATCTGCGAGGTTCTCACGCCTCGGTCCGCCTGCTGGCGAACAGTCCATCTCTACGCCGGGCGGGTTAACAATCTCAAGCGCCGAAGTGCGGCTTTAAAGCTGTTGGGCGTAACTCGCTGACGAAATTACGCATAATTCGGCGAGGCAGCATGGCGGGACAGTCTGCCGCTCATAAAAAGATGAGGGCCGGCTGCTGAGGCTCTTCGGCGAACGAGGACGAACAGCACCCCTCAATCCATAAAGCGGACGACTAAGAAAATTCGGACAACCGCAGCAATTTTTTCATCCTCCCTGTCCGAATATGCCGGCAGGTCCGCTTTTATGATTGAGAGGCATCCCCATTTTGCCCAGCCTTCCTTCAACTGCCGAGGATCGTGCCGCCGACAGTCACTATACGCCGGCCGAGATCGGGGTGATGCTAGGCACGCTTTCCAACGCCGACCGGCAGCGGCTTGTCGCCTCGTCTCGCTATCTGGCGCACGACCGGCATATCCTCGCCGCAGACCTGCGCCAGGAGGCATTCATCCGGGCGCTCGACGGGCGGCGCAAATGCCAGCGCAGCTGGAACGTCACCGACTTCCTCGTCGGTATTATGCGCAGCCTGACTTCCGCTGAGCGTGAAGCTGATGTGGCCGGCCACCGCCCCGTTCTGATCGGCACATTCGGTGAAGGTGGCATCGATCTGGCGTCACCCGCTCCCTCGCCGGAGCAGGTCGGCCATGACGCCATATATTATCGTCGCACGATCACCGCGATCCGCGAGGCGATTGAACGCGACCCCCGCCTCGTTGCGTTGATCGAGGCAGTGCTGGATGGGGCAAAGGGTGCTGAGCTTCAACGGCGGTTGCAGGTCGATGCAACCGAACTCGCGTCGCGCCGCAGGCAACTGAAACGTGTGCTGGCCAACGCTACGACGAACAGGAGCCTACCTTGATGCCTCGAGATGTTGAACTTGAGCAGCTACGGCTGATCGACGACTTCCTCGAAGATGTTGAAAACCTTCTTGCGGATGATGCCTTTGACGCCGAACTCGAACAGGCAGTCATGGCAGTCGCAAAGTCCAAGCTGCGCCGTATCCGCGCTGCATTTGAGCGTGAAAAGGACGATACATGGGTAACGTCGCTTCGCAACACCCGTCTAATCTTCGGAAAACCAGAGGCACTCTAAATCATGTAGCCAGTATGCTTGGCGCCCGGGAAGATTGACCGGCATGAATAATGACTGAATCGCCAGTGACAAGAACGACGCACAGGTGATCTTTCAGCCCCCTTCTTCCCGGCTAATGAATTTTGCCAATCATCCATTTGTACACGAACGACTCCCGCGCTCCAAGCAAGCTCGATGGAAACGGCGAGGTTTGGGACAAACCTGACATCCGCGGCCGGCTCGTCGAACGGCTGGTTTTGCTGAGAGCCGCCATTCCCGATTGTCCCGAAAAGGATGGTGTTTTGGGAACGTAAATCGCTTCTCAAAACGCAGCCATGTAAGAAGCGAAGCCCCAGTCAGCGGCGGACATGCCGCTTCGCCGCGCACGATCAAGAACACGTTCGATCGTCCCGCCCTGCACGATGACCGAGAACAGCACAACGATGTACGTCGCCGCGAGCGCGATCAATCGAGCCAGCCCGGCCGGCGAAAGGCTTCCCAATTTCAACTGTCATTAGCGGTCCGGGGTTCGCTGATGTAAACTCCTCGAAACAGGAGTGATATGTGACGAGCGAACCGCCTACACGCCTCGCCTCGACCGGTGTCGAAGGTCTCGACAATGTGCTGGCGGGCGGCCTGACGCGAGAGCGTCTCTACCTGGTCGAGGGCACGCCTGGAACGGGCAAGACGACGCTCGGTCTGGGGTTCCTGCTCAAGGGGGCCGAAGCCGGCGAAGCCGGGCTCTACATCACTCTGGCTGAAACCGAGGCCGAACTGCTGGCGGTAGCGGAAAGCCACAACTGGAGCCTCGATCCGATCACGCTCAGTGAGATGGTCCCGGCCGAGGGGCTGGCCGCCGACAACGAGCAGACGTTGTTTCACCCCAGCGAGCTTGAGCTTGGCGAAACGGTGCGTGGAATCATCGCCAAGGTCGAGGAGGTCCAACCGAGCCGGGTGGTGATCGACAGCCTCTCCGAGCTGCGGCTTCTGGCGCAGAGCCCGGTCAAGTATCGCAGACAGATACTGGCATTGAAGCAGTTCTTCGCGGCACGGAAATGCACCGTGCTGCTGCTGGACGATCGCAGCGCGACCGGAAGCGACCTCCAGCTTCAATCCATCGCCCACGGTGTCGTCATGCTGGAGCAGATGCTGCTTGGCTTCGGCGCGCAGCGTCGCCGCCTGCACGTGCTCAAGATGCGCGGCGTCAAGTTCCGTGGCGGCTACCACGACTTCACGATCGAACGCGGGGGATTGTGCGTTTACCCGCGCCTGGTCGCAGCCGAACACGGCAACGCCTTCGACGGGGCCGCGGTATCCACCGGTTTGCCCCAACTCGATGAGTTGCTGGGTGGCGGCCTGCTGCCGGGAACGGCGACGTTGCTGTCAGGACCGGCCGGCGTCGGCAAGACCACAACCACCGTACAGGCCTTGGTGGCAGCGCTCGAGCGTGGCGAGCGGGCCGCCTACTTCCTCTTCGACGAACGAGTGCCGACGCTGCTCAAGCGCTCTGCCGCGCTTGGCATGGATCTCCAGCCGCACCTCGATGCGGGTACGCTGGAAATCCGCAGCATCGACCCCGCCGAACTATCGCCCGGCGAGTTCACCAACGCCGTCCGAAAGGCCGTCGAAGAGGACCAGGCCACGGTCATCGCGGTCGATAGTCTCAACGCATATTTGCAGTCGATGCCGAGCGAGCAGTATCTCGTTCTGCAGATGCACGAACTGCTGAGCTATCTGGGTGCGAAGGGCGTCATTTCGCTCCTCATCCTCGGTCAACACGGCGTGACGGGTGACATCCGCTCGGACGTCGACCTGAGCTATCTTGCCGATACGGTCATGCAGCTCCGCTATTTCGAAGCACATGGAGAAGTCCGTCAGGCGATTTCGGTCATCAAGACCCGAACGTCGCGGCACGAACGCACGATCCGTGAGTTTCAGATCACGGAGGCTGGCCTGCACGTCGGCGAGGCGCTGACCGATTTTCAGGGTGTGCTGACGGGCGTTCCGACGTTCGCGGGTGAGGCGAAAATGCTGATGGCAAGTCGGGCCGAGGGTGGCATGGACGCGAAGGACGCTTAGTGGACCTGCGCGTCCTGATCCTTGCTCCTCAGGGGCGTGATGCCCTTCTCGCCTCCGAACTGCTCAACAAACGCGGCATCGTATCCGAGGTTTGCACGTCGCTTGACGATCTACTGGTCGGGCTGACTTCGGGTGCTGGCGCCGTACTGGTGACAGAGGAAGCGCTGGCGCTCGGCAACCTCACAGCCCTGACGGAGTGGATCGCGGACCAGCCCACCTGGTCCGATCTCCCCTTTATCGTGCTCGCGAACGGATCGGCGCGGCCTCGTTCGAACCTCGCATCCGAGCGTCTCGATGCGCTTGGGAACATGATGTTGCTGGAACGTCCGCTCCACGCGGATGCCATGCTGGGCGCAGTTAGTTCCGCACTCAAAGCCAGACGTCGACAATATCAGGTCAGGGGCGCGGCCGAAGCGCTGGAACAGGCGGTGATCCAGCGGACCGACGAGCTGGAGAAGGCGCGAGCAAGCCTGGAGGTCGCACTGCACGCGGCCGACATGGGAAGCTGGGACATCGATATGGCCACGGGCGAGGCGCGCCGCTCGCTTCGGCACGACCAGATTTTCGGCTTCACCGAGATCCAGCCGCACTGGAACGTGGATATCTTCCTTCAACGCGTCGACCCCGCCTATCGCGCGAATGTCGCGGCGGTCTTCGAAGCTGCGCCAGCTCTGGGCGAACTCGATCTCGAATGTCCGATCACCACCGTTACCGGCGAGCGTCGCTGGATCGCGGCCAGAGGCCGAGTATCCTATGAGGACGGCACGCCGGTGCGGATGACCGGCATTGTCTCGGACATCACCGCCCGCAAGGAGGCCGACGCACAACTTGCCCAGGCCGCCAAGATGGACACCATCGGCCAGCTCACCGGAGGCGTGGCCCACGATTTCAACAACCTGCTGACGCCGATCGTCGGCAGTCTCGACCTCCTGCGGCGCCGTCACGGGGATGATGAGAAGTCGCAGCGCTTTATCGTCGGTGCGTTACAGGCGGCAGAACGCGCCTCGACGCTGACACAACGGCTCCTTGCCTTCGCGCGGCGCCAGGCGCTGCAACCCCGAGCGGTCGACGTCGCCGCACTCATCGACGGCATGAGCGACTTGATCCGGCGCTCGCTTGGTCCGACCGTTGCGGTCGTGATCGATGTGCCGGCAACGATCGAAGCGGTAAAGGTAGATCCCAACCAGCTCGAGCTCGCTCTTCTCAACCTTGCGGTCAACGCACGCGATGCCATGCCCGGAGGCGGGCGGCTGACGATCGGTGCGACCATGATGACGGTCGATGGTCGCAACAGCATAGGGCTTACGGAAGGCCGCTATGTTCGTCTGATCGCCAGCGATACCGGCGTCGGCATGGACAAGATCACGCTGGCACGTGCTGTCGAGCCGTTCTTCTCCACCAAAGGGGTCGGCAAGGGCACCGGGCTTGGCCTTTCTATGATCCACGGCCTAGCGGCGCAATCGGGCGGGACGCTTCGGATCGAGAGCGAACCTGGCCAGGGCACCGCGATCGAGCTGTGGCTGCCGGTCAGCGATGAGGCCGTTCTTGAGCAGCAATCCGAGCGAGACGAGCCGGTCCGGGCAACGCAGCACGCGAAAGTACTGCTGGTCGACGACGAGGAGATCGTCAGGACCGCCACCGCCGACATGCTGCGCGATCTGGGATATGAGGTCGTCGAGATGCCGTCAGCGATCCAGGCGTTGTCGGCGATCCGTTCGGGGATCGACGCCGATTTGCTCGTCACCGATTACCTGATGCCGGGAATGACGGGTGCGGCGCTGATCTATGAATTGCGCAGCAAGGGCATCGGGCTGCCAACCCTGCTCATCACTGGTTATGCCTCAACGGGTGAGGACGTGCCTGCTGACGTGCCACGTCTGTCCAAGCCGTTTCGGCAGGCTGATCTTGCCGGACGAGTTTACGATCTGCTCGCCTTTAGGCGAGGATCACGAACATTGCGCTCTGTAAATTAAGATTGCCAGATCCTAGTCACCAGAAATTGCGGAAATCGGGCTGGGCGTACATGATGCTTCGGACCTTCTCCGGCAGGCAGATGTATCGCTATACGAGGCCAAACGAACCGGACGGGGAACAGGCCGTATATTCGGATCGACTGCTTTGCTTAAAAGACATGTCCAGCACTCGACGTTGCGAGCGATCCCATAGATGATGGTGGAAGCGGGACTTTGCTGAAGAGCGGGGCCGGATACTAACCATGTCAGCACTGCTCCGCTAAGGCGCTTGCAGAGGTGGCTATTCCCAATGCTAAATGTTCCAATTTCCAATGGGGACCGCTACGGATGCTGATCCTGCCGGGGGGCGGGTTCGTTAACCGCTTGGGTCGAGGAAGCGACGGCAGGAATGGTGAGCAACGTTGAGGGCATCGCCATGGGCGACGTGCATGACGCACCGCGCATGGCCGACATGCTGTCGGCGTTCGACTGGAGCAAGACTTCGCTCGGGCCGCGCAGCGATTGGCCTACTTCGTTGAGCACGGCGGTCGACATCATGATGGCATCGGGTCACGCCATGTGTCTGGCTTGGGGACCGGAGCGCACGTTCCTCTACAACGACGCCTATATCCCTATTCTCGGCAAGCGGCATCCGTTTGCCTTCGGCGTGACGTTCGCCGAGGCGTGGCCCGACGTCTGGGACGAGATCAAACCGCTTGTCGACAAGACCTTCGCCGGCGAAACCTCGACATTCCGTGACATGCCGCTGCTGATGACGCGCAACGGCTATCCGGAAGATACATGGTGGAGCTTTTCATATTCGCCGGTGCGCGGTGAGAACGGCGAGGTAGCCGGTCTGCTCAACGTGACGCTGGAGACAACCGATCGCGTCAAGGCTGAACGCGACCGCGATGCCGCGACCGCCGAGCTACAGCGCAGCGAGGTCAAATGGCGCCAGCTGTTCGAGACGCTGGAGGAAGGTTTCGTCCTCGGCCAGGTCATACGCGATGACACAGGCCAGATTATCGACTGGCGCTATGAAGAAGTGAACGACGCCTGGTACGATCTTGTCGGGATCGAACGCGGATGTGCTGTCGGCCAGACGATCCGCGAAGTTTTCCCCGGTGTCGAGGACGAATGGGTGCTGGAGTTCGCCCGTGTTGTCGAGACGAGTCAGGCGATCCGCTTCACCCGGCAGGTTGGCGACCTCCAGCGCTGGTATGACGGTGTATGTCAGCCAGCCGGGGCCGATCACTTCACTGTCCTGTTTCTTGAAGTCACCGATCGCGTCAATGCCGATCGGCGTCGCGAAGCGCTCGCCGAACTTGGGCGAATGCTGACCGCGATTGATGACCCCGAAGATATTGTGCGGGCGGCAACCGCACTGATCGGCCGCACACTTGGTGTGGGGCGGGTCGGCTTTGGCACGGTCGGGGAGGACGGCGAGACGTTCGTCGTCCCGAGCGACTGGACGGCGCAGGACTATCCGACGCTCGCCGGCACCTACCGCATGGACGATTATGGCGGCTATGCGCAGGACCTGCGCGAGGGTCGAACGGTCATCATCCCAGATATCCGCCTCGATCCGCGAACGTCGGGCGATACCGCGCCGCTGGAATCCGTGGCGGTGCGCAGTCTCGTCAACCGCCCTGTCCGTGAAAAAGGGCGGACCGTTGCCATACTCTACGTCAATGACGGTGCGCCGCGCGATTGGACACCCGAGGAGGTCCAGTTCATCACCGATGCCGGCAACAGGACGTGGATCGCGCTCGAACGGCGCCGGGCCGAGAAGGAGGCTCGGGAAACCGCCGCGTTCCTGAGCAGCGTGCTTGCCGCCTCGACCGACTGTATCAAGGTGGTCGAGCTGGACGGCAGCCTGTCCTTCATGACCGATGGCGGCATGAAGGTCATGGAGATCAGCGATTTCAACACGGTGCGTGGCTGTCCGTGGCCGGAGTTCCTGAAGGAGAGCGGTCCTGCCTACGCTCTTGAAGCGATCGAGGCGGCCAAGCGCGGCGAGACGACCCACTTCGAAGCGCCCGCCGACACCTATGTCGGCAATCCCAGGCACTGGTCGGTGTCGGTCTCACCGATCCTCGGCCCGGACGGGGAAACCGCGCGCATCCTGTCGGTGTCCCGCGATCACACCGAACTCCAGAAGGCCCGTGAGCAGCAGCATCTGCTCAACGGCGAGCTGGCGCATCGCATCAAGAACACGATGAGCGTGGTGCAGGCCATCGCTCATCAAACGCTTTCCAAAGCGGAGGATCAGGACGCCGTTGCCGCATTCGGCAAGCGCCTCGGCGCGCTCGCTGCGGCGAACGATGTGCTGACCCGGGACAATTGGTCGAGCGCCCGCCTGGGCGATGTCGCCCGCAAGGCGCTGGAGACGTTCGGCGAGGATCGCTTCACGCTGGCCGGTCCCGACGTGATGATTGGACCGCGCGCGACGCTGGCCCTCACGCTCATGCTGCACGAGCTGGCGACGAACGCCGCCAAATACGGCGCACTGACAGCACCGGAGGGCCAAGTTACCGTGACCTGGGCGGTACGCCGGGACGGCGACAAGGACGTGCTTGATCTGAGCTGGGTCGAACGCGGCGGCCCGGCGGCCGTGGAGCCGACGCGAAAAGGTTTCGGCTCGCGCATCATCCGCATGGGACTAACCGGCTCCGGAGGCGTTCAATTACGCTACGAGGCGGAAGGGTTGTCGGTGCAGGCCACGGCACCGCTTTACCAGATACAGGAAGCGTAAGGCGTAGCCACGAAGTCATGGGACAATCTCAACCCCTCAAGCGATGGCCGGTACTGGTAGTCGAGGACGAACCGATCCTGCGCCTCGATGCGATCAGCATGGTCGAGAAAGCCGGTTTCGAGGCGGTCGAGGCGTTGAGCAGCGCCGACGCCATCCAGCTCCTCGAAGAACGTCTGGACATTCGCCTCGTCTACATGGACCTCGATATGCCGCGCAGCCGCAAGGGCATCGAGATTGCAGCGGCGATACGCAAGCGCTGGCCGCCGATCGAGATCATCCTGACCGCCGCTTACTTCACGCGAGAAAGCGTTGAGCTTCCCGAACGTGCCGAGTTCTACTCGAAGCCGATCGACCATGACGAAGTCATAGCCGCCATGCAGCGCCTGATCGAAGCTAACGAGTCCCGCCCAGCTTGATATTGTGATGGTGGGGGTGTCGGTATTCCCTATTGGGATGGTATTTCGGGATTATGGAAGTAGATCGGTTAGCCGGTTTCACCTGAGACATCAGGAGCCACTTTGGGGTCCGGGTCCTGCGCCTTGCCGGTCGCGGGTGCCACCTTCTGGCTCGGCATAGCGGTGAGATAAGCAACGATCGCATCGACGTCCTTCTCGGCCACTGGCGCCTTATACACCTCACGCATCTTGGTGACGGTCGCCTTCCACTGATCCGCCGATAGCGCAGGCTGGGTCAGCGCCATGCTGGCTGAGTGGCACGAGGTGCAATTGGCATTGATGACGTCGGCGTGCGGACCGTCGGGGTAGGTCGCGTCGTCGGCCGGCAGGTCGACGCTGGTCGAGGCAAGCGAGAAGCCGCGCGCTGACACGCTGGCGGCCGGTGCCGGCTCAGACATCTCGGAGATCGGAACGGGCGCCTTGCGGCTGCTCGGCGCGCCGATCGAGACGAGGATGATGCCGGTCAGGCCGATCAGGCCAGCAGCCATCATGCCGGGAGACGGAGTCTTCATGATTTGCTCGCTCCTCAGGCCGCGATGATGGTGGTGGTTTCAATGTTGCCGCGCATGAACCCGCCGGGATTCCAGATCGGCTTCATCGGCTGAGCGACACCGTTGGTGTTCCAGCAGCGCACCATGATGGGGTTAGGCCCGCGTCTCAGCGGCACCCGCCCGTCCCAGCGCCGGAAGCTGTACCTGCCCTCGTCCGCTCCGAGCGTCGTCCTGTACCAGGTGCGGCCACCGTCCGACGACACATCGACCTTGGCGACGCCGCAATCGCCGCCCATTGCGATGCCGCCGACCGGGATCGACGCTTCATAGGCGATCGCCTGACCATCGGGCAGGCTGGTCATCCAGCTACGCGGGATCATGCGATTGATCGGTACGGTCGGGAAGTCCTTGGCACCGGGCGCGACATTCGCGCCGGGTGTCGCGGGGATCTTGTAGGCCTTGGCCATCCAATACTGGTCGTCAGGGCCGGGCAGTACCTCGATCGCGTTCAGCATCTTGACCCAATAGGTCGAGTACCAGCCCGGCACGATCAGCCGGCAGGGAAAGCCGTTGAGGAGCGGCAGTTGCTCGCCGTTCATGCCGAAGGCGATCATGACCTCGCCGTCGCGGGCATGGTCGATGTCGAGTGCCTTCTCGAAGTCAGGAGCGCCCGCCACGACCGGCTGATCGAGAGCGCCGAAGCGCACCTGCACCGCGCCTGCCTTGACCCCGGCGAGGTCGAGCACGTCGCGCAGGCGAACGCCGAGCCACTTGGCGTTGCCCATCGCGCCATTGCCCCATTGCGCGCCGGCGACGCGCGGCTGGAACAGCCCGCGGCTGTTGCCCGAGCACTGGTTCACCGCCGCCATCTCGACCCGTGGAAGGCGCAGCAGCTGAGCGAGGCTGATCGACAGCGGCCGATTGACGTGGCCGAAGACGTTGAGGCGGAAACTTTCGACGTCGATCGAGGTCGGTATGTCGGCCCAGTGCCAGCGGACGAAGAACTGGTCGTTGGGCGTGAACACCGACTTGTCGAAGACCTCCATCGGCGTCTCCAGCAAGGGTGGATGGACGCGCTGGAGGATCATGCTGCCCTTGCCGGGAAAGGCGCTGGTCATCGGCCGCTCGGCATTGCCGCCGGGCAGCTTCAGGTCGACGAGCTGCTGCGCCAGTGCCGGCGCGGCGGCAAGGCCGGCGGTGCCGAGCGCGGCATGGCTGAGGAAGCGGCGACGGCTGGTCTCACTCGCCAGCCCGGCGTCGAAATTGTCCATGACAAGGCTCTCCTGTGGCCAGTCACGCTGGCGGATCGAAGGGGCATTCTGCAAGTGATCGGACCGACTGATCCGATCATCATGGCGGATCAGTTCGGGGTGGCGATGCAGGGCGAGACGAACAGGTTGCCCCGCCATGCACCGGCTAGCGTCTTGGCACCGACCAGCAGCCACATCGCCGCGAGCGCAACCGTCAGCACCGTGCCAACGATACCGAAAAACATAAGGTTCAGCGTCGTGCCGAGGCGGAAGGTGGCGACGGTGTAGACGCCGAGCGGGAAGGTGTAGCCCCACCAGCCGAGGTTGAACGGCACGCCCGCGCGCCAGTAGCGGATGGTGATAAGCGTCGCGAGCGCCAGCCACCACAGGCCGAAACCCCAAAGGCAGAGCCCGGCGACAACGCCGATCCCCTGCGCGACGGTGCCGACGCCGGCTAGCCCGTGCGCGGTGAGGATCGCCGGCGCATCCGCGCCGAGCACCAGCATGCCCAGAGCACCCGTGCCGATCGGCCCCAGCGCCAGCCAGGAAGATGCCGCCATGCTTTCATGCGGCAACTTGTGGAGTGCCATGCGCAGGATGAGGATGGCGAGGATGCCAAACGCGACCGGCACCGAATAGGCCCACAGCACATAGGAGGTCGCGAGCGTCACTATCTGCGCGTGGGGATCGGTTAGATGCGGCGCGAGCAGCCCGCCGCTGGCGCCCGCCACTTCGGCAGCGACGACCGGCAGCAGCCATACGGCGGTCATGCCGTCCAGGCTGTGCTCGTGGCGGGTAAACATCAGGTAGGGGATCAGCACGCCGCAGGCGAGCGACATGGCGACGTCGATCCACCACAGGATATGCGCGACCGGCACGATGCCATTTCCGAACCGCGCGATGCCGAAGGCGAGACAGCCGTTGATGATCGTCGCCAGCCCCATCGGAATGGTCCCGATGAACATCGACACGGTGTTGTGCCCGAAGATGCGCCGCGCCTCGTGCCCGAACATCACCCAGCGCGCGCCATAGAGGCCGGCGAACAGCGCGAAGAGCGCGATATTGAAGAACCACAACACCTCGCCGACAGGTTTAAGCGAAGGCCCGATGCCGGGCACCTGCGGCAGCGCGAGGGCAAGGATGCCCGTGCCCATCGTCGCGGCGAACCAGTTGGGCGTGAACTGGCGGATCATCTCGCGGGGGTGATCGAGCCGGCTGAGCGGCTTGAGGCCGCTGAGAACGGAGTGCGTGTCGGCAGTCATGCGACCTGCTCCTTGATGAGATCCGTCAGCGCGTCGGCCGCGCGGGTGCGATAGCGTTCCTTGTGGCGCAGCGCGTGAAAGGCGCGGTCGGGCAGCCCGAGCGGCAGCTCGACGAGATCGCCAGCCTTGAGCGCGCGCGCGACGACCAATCGCGACAAGACGGCAACGCCGGCACCGGCCTCAACGGCGGTGCGCACCGCCTCGTTGGACGGCAGCGTCATCGCTATCGTCAGCTGGGCCGGATCAAACCCGCGCGTTCGCAGCACGTCCTCGAAAGTCGAGCGCGTACCCGATCCCTGCTCACGGACGATCCAGCGTGTAGTGCGCAGCCAGGCCTCGTCGATGCGTTCGGCTTCCTCGCGGCCGACCAGCACCATTGGGTCATGCCCGACATTCCAGTGGGCAAGCGCCGGTTCGTCCACCTCGCCCTCGACAAAGCCGAGTTCCGCCGCGCCGCTCAACACCTGCGCTGCCGCGCCTTCGGTGTTGTCGATCGCCAGCTCGACCGCGATCTGTGGGTGGCGTTCGTGGAAGGCGGCGAGCTTTGCCGGCAACCAATAGCTCGCGATCGTCTGGCTGGCGACGATCCGCAACGAACCACGCGCGAGCCCGGCATAGTCCGCGAGCATCGTCTCGGCATGCGCTGCCCGCCCCAGCACCGCGCGCGCTTCCTCCAGAAAGCCGCGGCCTGCCTCGGTAAGCTGGATGCCACGCCCGACGCGGTGGAACAGCGGAACGCCGTAGCGCGCTTCGAGGGCCGCAACCGCCCCGGAGGCAGCAGACTGCGTGACGTTCAGCGCCTCCGCTGCCTTGGTGACGTGTTCGCGCTCCGCGACACCGACGAATATTCTGAGCTGCTCCAAAGTCATGCAGCATATATCGCGTACTTAGATCGATACGACCAACCGTTTGATATGGTCATTCCAATCTGGATATCGGAATGGTCGGCAGCCTTTCGTCTGCGATGGTCTCGAAGACTTGAAGCGTTACGCGTGCCCGCGACGTTTGATCGTCCATGACCGATATGATCGAGCGCAGTTCTGATCCCTACAATGCCGAGCCGACGCCCGGTGCGTTGATCGAGCGGTTTCTGACGCCGCAGGCGCTGTTCTACGTGCGCAGCCACGGGCCGGTGCCGGATCTGCCCGCCAATCATCGGATCGAGGTGAGCGGGAGGGGCATGGCGAGCCGCTTCTTCTCGGTGCAGGAACTGAAGAGCACGTTTGCCACGCGCACGGTAACGGCGGTTCTCCAGTGCGCCGGCAACCGGCGTACCGATCTCCAGCAGGTCGCCAACACCTCCGGCGATCCGTGGGACGTAGGCGCGATCGGCAATGCGGAGTGGACCGGCGTACGCCTGGCCGATGTGCTCGATGCGGTCGGCGCGCCGGATGCGTCCGAGCTGTTCGTGGCGTTCACCGGCGCGGACGAGGTGGACGTGGAGGGTGAAGAAGCCTTGTTCGGGGTATCGATCGCCATGAGCAAGGCGCGGGAGCCCGACGTACTCCTCGCCTGGGCGATGAACGGCGAGCCGCTGACGCCCGAACATGGCGCCCCGCTCCGCATGGTGGTGCCTGGCTATGCCGGGGTCCGCAGCGCCAAATGGCTGACACGGATCGAGGTGCGTGAAACGCCCTCCGAGGCACCGATCCAGGCGCACGACTACAAGCTCTTCCCCGCCGCTGTGACGAGCGACACCGTCGACTGGAGCCAGGGTCTGACGATCAATGCCATGCCGCTCAACGCCGCGATCTGCTCGCCCGGTGCGGGCGAGAGTTTGGCCGCCGGAGAGGTGCGGATTGAGGGATATGCCATTGCCTATGACCGCCGTATTTCTCGGATCGAAGTGTCGGTGAACGGCGGTCGCGACTGGCAACAGGCGACCTTCGCCGATGATCCGGAGACGCGCTGGGGCTGGCGGCGCTGGATCCTTGACGCCACACTTGCCAAGGGACGCCAGCACCTTGTCGCCCGTGCCTTCGACGAGACCGGGCAGGGACAGCCCGAGCGGCCGGATACGATGTGGAATTTCGCCGGCTATCTGTGCACCGCCTGGCATCACGTTCACGTGCTGGTCGAATGATCGAAGCATCAGCGGCACCGGACGTCGCTTTCTGGATCGATGCGATTGGCCGGCTGGTGGTGGCGACCGCGGCCGGGATGGTGCTCGGCTGGGAACGCTCGCGTGAGAACCGGCAGATCATGGGCCTGCGGACGCTGGGTCTGGTCGGTCTGGCGAGTTGCATCGCCGTTCAGGCGATCGTGCATAGTGGCTTGCCGAACGTGAACGCCGATGCCGCAGGACGGGCGATGCAGGGCATTCTGTCCGGCGTCGGCTTCATCGGTGCCGGTGCGGTGCTGCGGGTCGGCCAGGGTCAGGAAGTGCATGGATTGGCGACCGCCGCGTGCATCTGGGTGACAGCCACGATCGGCGCGGCAGCAGGGTTGGCGGTGTGGCCGCTCATCATCGGCGGGGTGAGCCTTGCAATGCTCGTCCTGTTCGTCGGCGCGCCGCTGGAACGCCGCATCCGCGAGCGAGCCCGTCTGACGCCGGCCGAGACCGACAGGAAGGATGTCGAGCGCAAGCCGTGATCGCGCTGGACCGCCCGGTGCCCGTCGGCGCCGGGAGGCGGCAAGGCGCTATCAGGACACAAGCGCGGCATCTGCCTGACGCCGGACTTCATCGGCGATCGGATGCAGTTCGGCCGCGGGTCGCTCGCCCACCACACTATAGCCGATCCCGTCGACCGCCCATGTGACCCGGCCCATGGTCCCGCTGGACGTGCTGGTCATGCTCGCGGTCTTGTCGATCTGCATGGGCCTCGTCAGCACCGCAAGTTTCGACGCTTGCGGTCCGTCGTAGAGGAGCAGTGCCGCAGGGCCGTGGGGCGTCGCGACCAGTCGCCCCCCGCCATAGCGATAGCCGGCCGTGCTGAGGTCCGGGATCGTGACGCGCTCACCCAATCGAGCGGAGGTCCATCGGATCAGCATGGCGCGCTGGTCGGGGCCGATCTCCGCCGGTCGTATCCGGTCGGCGGCATAGACACGGAAATTATCACTCGCCTCGTTGGCCAGCGCCGCGATGCCCGCGCGGGGTTCGCCGCTCCACCGCGCGCTCGACCAGCCACCGCCAAACCCCAACGCCAGCAGAAGTGACGCGGCGATGGCGAGCTGCCAACGCGGTTGCCGTTGCCGTCCCCTGATCGCTGCCACGCGCATCGTCGCCGGGATCGGTTCATCCGCGACGGGGGCGAACAGGGATGCAAGGGCTCGCGCCTGCTCCGCCTGCTCTCGCACACGGGCATGCACGTCCGGCTGGCCTTCAAGATAGGCGTCGACCAGGCGCTGCCGCTCGGGCGACAGCCTGCCATCGATCCATGCGGCCAGATCGTCCTCGCCGATCGGGCTGGTCATTGCACGCTCCTCAATCGCGGCCGTTCACCCTCCCGGAGGAGGGTCGCCAGACGGTCGCGCCCCCGCGATATGCGCGACATTACCGTGCCCAGCGGCACGCCGACTACGGCAGCGACCTCCGCATAGGGCAGGCCCTCGACCGAGACCAGGAGCAGCACCGTTCGCTGTTCTTCAGGCAACGCATCAAGCGCGCGCAGCAGGTCGCGGTGGTGCAGGCCTGTGTCCTGATCGGCCGGGCGGCCGAGCGCGGCGTCGTCCACGAGGTGGAGCGGAACCGCCGTACCTCGCCGGCTATGCTGCCGCTGATGATCGACCAACAAATTGTGCAGGATCGCATAGACCCACGGGCGGACCTCCGCACCCCGTCGCTGTCGCCAGCGCCCGACCGCGCGCTCCAGGCAATCCTGCACCACGTCATCCGCCATCACCCGGTCGCGCAACCACGACCGGGCATAGCGGCGCAGCCCGGGGATCAGCGGTTCGATCGCGGCGGCAAGCGGGTCCATCTCAGTCGCGCTGCACCTGCACGATGCGCCCCGGCGCGCCGTTCACCACCTCCGCAACCGCCAGAAAGCGCCGGGGTGTCGCGGTGCTGCCCTGAACGATCTGGCGGATCGGACCCGATGCGTTGACGATCGCCGCACCTGCCGGGTTGCTCATGAAGTTCGCAAGCGGCTCTACAGCGCCGCTGCCGTCCGCATTGGCGGTCAGTACGAGCATGTAAGGCTTCTTGGGCTGCAAACCGGTAACGGCACTCTGCACGACCTGAATGATGCCCTGGTCGAAGAGGGTGATGCTGCTTGCCGTACCTTTGCCGCCAATCGGCCCCATGGTCAGATGCAGCGCCTTGCCCGCTGTGCCGAGCGGCTGGAGATTGTCGGTGCCGGGGCCTGTCGGAACTGCGTTCGACACATAGGCGATCGCCTGCGGTGCCTGTCCGACCGGCACGGTAGCGACGACCGTGTTGCCGGCAGTGTCGATCGCGGCCAGCTCATCGGAATTCTCTAGCCCGACATAAACGCGCCGGCCGTCGCCCGATGGCCAAACACCGTGCGGCATCTTGCCGACCGGAATTGTTGCCACCGGCGTGAAGTCGGACGTGCGGAACACCTTGACCACATTCTCTCCGCCGACCGTCACATACGCGAACTGCCCCTTGGCCGTGCGGGCGAAATTGACATGGTTCGTGATAGGCCCGGTATCCAGCACCTTCAGGATCGCGAAGGGTGGCCGAGCATCGAATGCGACCGTCTTGCCGATGTCCTTCAGCGTAAACCACACTTGCTTGCCGTCCGGCGTCGCGGCGATGTTGGGGCAGAAGGGGCTTGGCTGCGCCACCTGTCCGACCTGCGCGTGGGTCGCGACATCGAACACAGCCAATACCGGATTGAACGAAGAGCAGACATAGCCGTACCGGCCATCGGGAGAGAAGATCGTCATGCCCGGACCACCGGGCGTCTTGATGCGCCCCGTCTCCTTGTACGTCGTGGGGTCGAGCACGGCGATATAATCCTCGCCGCGGACCGTGACCCACACCTCCTTGCCGTCCGGCGTGAAGAACGCCTCGTGCGGACTGCGCCCGACATAGGTCGTGTGCTTGACGGTGTTGGTGGCGGTGTCGATCCACGACACGGCGTTCGATCCGATCGACACGACCGCCAAGGTCTTCCCGTCCGGCGAGAAGCCCAGGCCGTGAACCAGCACCTGTCCCTTGTAGAGCGGGGAGAAGTTCATCGGCTGGGGATCGCCGAGTTTGATGACGCCGAGCAGCCGGTTGTCGGCCGGGTCGGTCACCGACACCGTGTTGGAGAATTGTTCAGACGCATAGACGCGGTCGCGGTGGCTGACGGGCATGTCCTTAGCGTTCCACGGCGCCTGCTGGGCCATGGCGAGGCCCGGTGCGGCGCTCATCAGCAAGGCGGCCGAGCGCAGGATGGTCCGGATCATGTCAGTGCTCCATAGGGCTATGGTGGTCGCCGCCCTGCGTCGGGGCTGGCGTCGAAGGCGGTAGCGGCTGGCCGATCGCCAGCTTCATGGCGGCGATCTCCTGCTGCTGATCGATGATGATTTCCTGCGCGATGCGCTTGAGCTGCTCGTTATGGCCGTAGCGCAGCTCCGCCACCGCCATATCGATGGCACCCTGATGATGCGGAAGCATCATCGCCACGAAGTCGCGGTCGACGTCACCGGACGGCTTGACCATCATGCCCGCCATCATCCGGTCCATCGCGACAGACATCATGGTAGCGTAGCCATCGGCGGGGGCGGCCGCGACTGCGCCGGTAAGTAGGGCCGAAGCCGTCAGACCCAGCATCCAATCTCGTCTACGCATAAGCCTCCAGCGCATCGGTCTCGAAAGCGTAGACGATGCTCGTCGGGGTTTATTCCGTGGCCAAAGCCATTTTATCGGTCCTCACCAAAACGATAGTCTCATGCTTCTGCGGTTGGTTGACCGGGTCGCGGTCGGACAGCATATGCGCAGGCACGGCGATGGATTTCCGCCGGGCCATTCGGTCGAACCGCCCTCGCAAGGGCCGATGATTCCTACCAGGCGCCGCAAGGCAGCAAGGAGGAATCGTGCGCGCGACATTTCGCAATCTCTATGACCAGTTCAACATGGCAGCGTTCATTCGCGATCGCCGCACCCATGCCACGTCGGTACTGCGGTGGGCTTTGATCCTGGTCCCGATGGCCGCAGCGGTGGGAACGCTCTGCGCGGCCTTCCTGCGGAGCCTCGACGCCGTAACCCGGCTTCGCTTCGCCTTTCCCTGGCTGCTCTACCTGCTGCCGATCGGCGGGTTCGTGGTCGGACTGCTCTACCATCTGACAGGGCGCTCGGTCGAAGGCGGCAACAACCTCATCGTCGAGCAAATCCACGAACCGGGGGGCGGCGTGCCGCTGCGCATGGCTCCGCTCATCTTCTTCGGCACGGTCGTGACACATCTGTTCGGGGGATCGGCGGGACGTGAAGGCACCGCCGTGCAGTTGGGCGGCAGTCTTGCCAGCGGGTTTGGACGCGCGCTCAGATTGGATGCGGAAGCGACACGCACCCTCCTTATGACCGGAATCGCGGCTGGGTTCGGCGCGGTCTTCGGGACGCCGATTGCGGGCGCGGTCTTTGCACTGGAGGTGCTGGCGATCGGTCGGGTCGAGTATCGCGCGCTGGTGCCATGCCTGGTCGCGGCGCTGGTCGGTGACTGGACCTGTCTTGCCTGGGGCATTCATCACGGCGTCTACCATGTCGATGCGCTGGTGCCGGTCGACGCGCTGCTCGTCGCCAAGGCCGGTGTCGCCGGCATTGCCTTCGGTCTGACCGGGCTGACCTTTGCCGAGGCCAATCACGCGCTGGGCGGATGGTTGAAGCGCGTGATCCCCTATGGCCCACTACGACCCGTTATCGGCGGGCTGGCCGTGATTGCGCTGGTCTGGCTGCTCGGAACCCGCGACTATCTTGGCCTGGGTACGCTCGCCGCGACACCGGACAGCCTGACCATCGCCAGCTTCTTTGGTCCCGATACGCACTCGTGGAGCTGGGCGCTGAAGCTGCTCTTTACCGTCGTGACCCTGAGCGCGGGCTTCAAGGGGGGCGAGGTCACGCCGCTGTTCTTTATCGGCGCGGCGCTCGGCAATGCGCTCGCGCCGATGTTCGGAGTACCGTCGGGGCTATTCGCAGCGATCGGCTTCGTCGCGCTGTTCGCGGGCGCGGCCAACACACCGCTGGCTTGCACGTTCATGGGGATCGAGTTGTTCGGCGCGGCCTATACGGTGCCGATCGCAGTCGCGTGCTTCGTCGCCTACCTCTGCTCAGGCCACAACGGCATCTACCTGTCGCAGCGCGTCGCTGTGCCAAAGGTACCTGCCGCACACCTCACACCCGACGCGACCCTGCGCG
>Ga0308158_10000296_pt1 | contig 97731 bp, 92 predicted proteins | sample PhyBR2_FD_201038 | JGI IMG/M metagenome (GOLD analysis project Ga0308158, IMG submission 201038) | Phyllosphere microbial communities from UC Gill Tract Community Farm, Albany, California, United States - DLSLB.R2 | ecosystem: Host-associated > Plants > Phyllosphere > Unclassified | place: USA... | reverse complement strand
ATCAACCTAAAAAAATAATCACGATGAACACAATCTATTCAAAAATATTAACACTGGTGGCATTCGCCACTTTAAATTCCAATATCATGGCACAATCCAACCCAGCATCCCAAGATCCTAACATTGGCAGGGAAACAAGAGCATTCTTAAAAGCATTGAACAGCGGCGACGGAAAACCGCTGGAAACCCTATCGCCAGAAGATGCAAGACTGGTACTGGTAGGAGCTCAAAAATCAGTAAGCTTCGATTATTCCGATATCCAGGAGTCTGAAAAAACGATCACACAGGACGGCCAGACCCTAAAAATCCACATTGTAAAACCTAAAGGTGCAAAAGAAGGGCTGCCGGTATTTATGTTTTTCCATGGCGGCGGATGGGTATTGGGAGACTATCCTACTCATAAAAGACTGGTTCGCGATTTGGTTGTGAACAGCGGTGCAGTAGCCGTTTTCCCAGATTACACCCCATCTCCGGAAGCAAGATTCCCGGTTGCTATCAATCAGGCCTATGCTGCCACAAAATGGGTGTCTGAGCATGGCAAAGAAATTGGAGTTGATGCCAGCAGACTTGCCGTCGCGGGAAACAGTGTCGGTGGAAATATGGCGGCAGTCGTTGCCTTAATGGCTAAAGACAAAAATGGTCCCAAGCTAAAACAGCAGGTGCTCCTATGGCCGGTAACAGACTCCGACTTCAGCAGAGCTTCTTACACAAAATTTGCACAGGAAAGATTTTTGACAACCCCTTTGATGAAGTGGATGTGGGACAACTACTTACCTGACTTAAATGAAAGAAATAACAAATACGCATCTCCTCTAAAAGCCTCCCTAGAAGAATTAAAGGGTTTGCCTCCTGCATTGGTACAAGTTGCCGAGAACGATATTCTACATGACGAAGGTGTGGCCTACGGAAGAAAACTCGATGACGCTGGTGTACCAACCACCGTCACAGAGTACAAAGGCTTCATCCATGATTATGGCATGCTGAATCCTTTAGCCCATATCCCAGCAGTGCAGGAATCTGTTTTGGATGCAGCGACCGCTTTGAGAAAAGCGTTGTTTGCTAAGTAAAACGGGTCAGCTTCACTCCTTTCTACCATGGGGTTTCACCTGTACCAATTTTCAGATCCAGCGATCTGGAAATTACGATAAAGGTTATTTTTCAATATCATGAATGCCACGAACAGCGTGTTCGTGGCATTCTAGCAGCTTTATTTCCGTTTAGCTTTAGACCATTTCCCCAGTAGCTTACTTGTCGCAAAGCTGACCAGCGTACCCAGTGCAGCTGTCAATACCGTCTGTAGCACATCCCCCAGGGAAATGCTTGCCCAGATCGAACATAGCGTACCGCCAAGTGCGGAAATGCGGATATCATTCAGTTTCATCGTCTTCCCTCCTTTCCTCGCCTAGGCTACTGTCTAGATTTGGCTGATCAACCTCTTCAGGCGGCGGTTTATCTTCCTCCAGGACCGTCTCCATGATCCCCAGCCCCAGTGCAATATACTTCAATATATTCCCGGCCTTGGCCGGCAGTTTGACCGGCGCTGCGAGGACCACCTGCAGCACCTGTCCGATTTTGTTTAAGATTTTTTTCATGATTATTACTCCCACTCCAACAACTTACCTCGATAAATATGAAGAGCCAGGGATAGAAAATATAGCTTTCGCCCCATCACCGCCTTCTATATTCAGCAATATAGGAGGACAAAGAATTGAAAGCATAGCGTTCCGACTGCCTATCGCTGACGCAATATGACGGTAGCATAAATCACTGTTTGAGCACAGCGAGTTTGATTTATGCCGTCATATTGCTAAGAAGATGGCACAAAGGAATGCAATAGCCAATTCATGTCCTCCTCATTGCTATCGAATATTCAAATACACTTCATCTCCCATATCCCACAAGCTATACACCAGCGCCTTCAGCTTCGCCAGCGCTTTACCACTGTAATCCCCCGTCCCCTCACCGGTTAAAGTAATGACCGGAGCGATACAACCCTGCAGTTCACGCAATGCATTGTTGGCCGCATGGATCAAGATCGCTTTACGACCAAGTACGATTGGGATACCGATCTGTTCTCCATGCTTTGGGTAGCGACGTTTTTGCAGTTTATACTGGCCGATCGGGATACAGCTGATACGCGGGATATTATTTCTATCCGGAAGTTCGATGGTATGACAGATCAGCTCCCCCTTGTAGGAGATGGTTCCATTTGTTCCCTTAGCTCCATATTTCCGTTGGAGCAGCAGGATATGTTTCGTTTTCATTTCGTTGAATAGCCCAGGTACAAGGAGCGTGAATACTTTGAACCATTCCTGTTTGAGACCAGCAAATAGAGATGGAATCCATCTTCCTGGAAACCTTCCGGGATCGGAACGACGACTTTCCCCTCCCGCCGATGCCAGATCTGCTCATTGACAAAGGCATAACCTTTTTCGACCTGATATGCACACAAGGTGAGTTGATCTTCTACTCCATATAGGGCAGCATTAGAAGCTTCATGCCAAAGTTCTATGCTATTCGTATTGCGTCCCCATTCGGGCAAATTGACACCAGCAATTGTACCATCACTCAAACGTACCAGCGAGGGGTCCACCACTGGTCCTTCGGCCTCCTGCCTGATTGCGGTACGCAGCGTATAGCCTAATGCCAATCCAGCAGGAAGAGACTTTTTTCGCTTCGCCATTTCAGCAAATCCTTTTTTGATCAATCCATTTAGGGGCACCAAAAAGGCGCGCCCGATTTTAAATGCTTCTCGCACGCGTAACTGCGCGGGAGTCGGCGTTTTTTTAGCCATCATACATTGTATAAAAAAGGCTGAGCTCCGAGCAGCTCAGCCAGTGAATTTAGATAAGCTGTACCTCGCCCAGATACACACTTTTGGATACCTTCGTTTTTGTACGGTTAGACAAAAACAGCCAGGTATGTACTACACCAGTTGCCAGATGCTCAGGTACAGTAAAGGTCACTGTACCAGACTCGCGGGTACTTGGTGCCGGTGTAGAGATAAATTCGTCCTTCTCGGGGTGATAAGCCAATACATAGACGATATCATCCGTAAAAGTTTCGAAAGTCTCACTGGCACCTGTACTCCAGGAGAAGGTGAGGTCACCAGCATCATACGATACACCGACCGTCCCCCCACCGTACAGGCCTCCATCCGCGATACTGATCTTGGAATAATCCAAGGTATAGTCCGGATAGACGCCAGCGATTGCCTGGTTTAAGTTAAATTGAAATGCCGCATTGATGGGCGTCAATTTATCCGTATTTTTACGGCCGAAGCCGATCTTCAAAAAGAAGTTGATGGGCAGCAGAAAACGCATCAGCGTTTTGAATTTTTCCTGCTGCATCATCTGTGCTTCTGATGCGGGCTTTGATCTTTTTTTATAAAGCCCTTTAATGTAGTTGATACTCTTCCAACTACTTCCGATTATGGAGCCGGCTTTACCCTTAAAGCCTCCGTTTGCTCCGTTTACAATAGTTCCCATGTGTTAAAATCAATCTTATTTTATACCGGTACATTTGATTGATATAACAAACATAAAACACTTTAAATCAGAAACAAACAAGTAAACATGGATAGACTGAAGGCTGACCGATAGGCATCGGAAACTTGACCGATTACCGACCGAATTCAGATCGAAATTCGCTACTTTTTGGAACAAAAAAGGACCAGATCCAGTGGTACCACCAAGAGAATTTTGAGCACGATTGCTGGCCGGCGGCTCCCTACCATTTCCCAATTAACGCCCAACCAACTCCCAGCTTCCATCTGAACCGCGTCGGGGCCGGATCGGGTGCTGCCCAGATTTATCCCGAGGCGCATCTGAGGCCAATTCGATCAAAATTGCTGCACAGGCAGGAGTTGATCAGGAGAAAGTCCGAAGAATATTGGGCGATCAGGCGAATAATCGTAAATTTGGAGCCTTAAAAAGCAAAGATGGAACTTTGAACGCCGCGGCTATCGTGTGGTTAAAGAACAGCAGGTCACGCGAAACGGTGTTGTGTTGACAAATTATGTGATGGAAAAAAACGCTAGAAAAACGTCTCTCCAGTCAGAGAGACAGGTTCAAGTGATTTTTTTTCATTCAGGATATACAAGCATCCAACAAACATTTTACCATACCTCACATTACCATGGAATTTCACCCGAGACTGGGTTCGTTTCCTCGCTAAAGAACTTACCGGAGGGTCCATGTTCATCGATCAGCGCATATTTGATGATCCTGCCAGCAGCCTGCTCAACCTCACCCCCATTATGGCCTGTAAAATCCGTTTTCGTGTATCCCGGACATACTGCATTGATCTTAAAATTTGTATTTCTCAGTTCATAGGCCAGGTGCACGGTATACATGTTTAGCGCAGCTTTAGACGCGGCGTAAACAGCATACTTCGCGTAGTCGTAGGCCGGCCATTCCGGATTGCTTTGCAAGGAAAGCGAGCCAACACTGGTACTCACATTCACAATACGCGGTTGATCCGATTGTTGCAATAAGGGCAAGAAATTCTGGGTAACCCTGGATACGCCAATTACATTCGTGTCAAAAGTCGCCAAAAACTGATCTTCGCTAGCCTCCAAAGCTGTGTAGGGCATACCGCCATTGATTCCGGCATTATTGATCAATATATCAAGCGCTGGTGTTTTCTCCGCGATCTGCTCACGTGCCGCCTTTACCGAGCTCAGGCTAGTGACATCCAGTGCAATGGCCTCGACATTCGTAAGTCCTGATGCAGCCAACTCTTTGACAGCATCCAGCCCATTTTGTAAGCTTCTACTCCCCAAATACACATAAAAACCCTGCTCCAATAATTGCTTTGCTGTTTCAAATCCAATGCCCTTATTGGCACCTGTAATAAGTACTGTTCTCATCTTTTTTATATTTAAAATCTGAAAGCAATATTATAACAGTCCCCAAAATATTTCTTTACCAAATGGTAAAAAATGCATCAACTGATATTTTTACGTATTCTGCTCAAGGATTGCTGTGTCACCCCCAGGTAGGATGCAATATAGCGTAGCGGAACGCGGAGCATGACATCAGGGTAATTCTTCAAAAATTCAAGATATCGTGAAGAAGCATCTTGGGATACCACGGGGCCCTTTCTTGATTTTTGATACATACAGAGTTGAACCATTTTATTTTTTATGGTATCCCAACCGGCAACTTGATGGGATAATCCCTCCCATTGTGCCTTTGAAAAAACAATTAATTCGCAGTCCGTGCATGCCTGAATATATTCTGTAGAAATATGATGCGATTCCAGATTAAGGTAATCCGCTGCCAGGCTATTTTCAGCGATAAAGCAACGTGTGATATCTTCTCCGGCCTGATTATAATAACAGCCCCTTAGCACGCCCTGTACGACAAAGCCCACCTGCCTGGGTACCGCCCCAGCCTCCGAAAAATATGCTCCCTTTTTCAATTCTATTTGCGTAGCACTTGCTTTGATTGACGCGATCTCCGACGTATTGAGATGACCAAATCGCAAGATATAATCGATTAAACTATCCATCATTAGCATTTGATTGGTCAATTTACAAAAATATAATTTATTTAAGAGCCGCTATAAGGTACCGCCTCATTGCAGAAAAATATTCATTCCTATCCCAGCTGTTCAAAGGAGAATGTATAGCGATTGTATGAATCAAAAAAACGTCTCCCCGACCAGAGAGACGTCCGAAGAAAGTAATCCGCGTACAGGTAAAAATCAATTGATCGAGCGGTACCTACAACCCACGGTAGATACTGCGCAGCCGCTCTACATCCACATCCCGGTAATAACGCTTATTGCGTTCCCGTTTGGCTATACAGATATAGCCATCGCGCTGGAGCCGATAGAGCGTCTCGGTCGAGATACCGACATGAGATTTGACATACTCCGCATCGCGAAGCACGACATTGTCCGCTTCTAGCTGCTCGCGCAGGTCGAGATAGGTAGCCAGCTGACGCTTCACTGCCAATAGTTCCATCAAGATCGTTTTTTGGGCAAAGGAATGCCCGGAGCTTATGGAAAAGCCCCTGAGGTACTGAATTTTACGCATACAGATTTATTTAGGGTTTATAAAAAGTTTACAAATCAACAATACTCACGTAAGCGAATGAGCCCCATATCACTTACATTGATATCCAGATCCGTACGATCCGGGAGGACAATTTTACGATCAACAATGGTAGTCGCAAAATTCACATTGACAATAAAACCGCGGTGCACCCGTACGAAAGTACTTTTTGGGAGCATGGCCTCAGCCTCGTCCATCGTCAGGCGGTAATTAAAATCCTCCTCAACCTGCCGAAGATGAAAGACAGCATAATTTTTAAGAGAAGATACCGCTACAATATCACTGAATTTAACCAGCCTATCCATATTTTTAAAATTAAACCATTTTCCGCTCGGCTCGATATTGATATCCACCTTGATATGAATATTTTTCTGGTCCAGGGCCCGCTTGAATGCGACGTATAATTCTGGAAATTTTACCGGTTTTATTAGGTAGTCAGCCACAGCAATCTTGATCCCTTCATAAGCATATTGCTCCGACTTGGTGTACAGGATGACGGGTGGTCGCTTTTCCACAGGCAGTGTTTGGTAGAGATCCAACCCAGACATCTGCGGCATTTCCACATCCAGCAGGAGCACATCTGGCGGATTATCAATAATGCTATTAAAGCCATCGATAGCCTTGGTAAAGCTCCTGATATCCCCCACTTGATGGATTTCCCGAAACGCGGTTTCCGCCATACGGATATCGAAAGTATTATCATCAATAATAACAACGTCGTATTTAGCCATGCTCTTAGTCTTTAAAAGTCAGTTTAACGATAAAATATTTTGCATCAACAATCTCATACTCGAGCACAATAAGCTGGTTTTTCATCGAGTCAAATAATTTATTGACCAAGGCCAAGCCTTTGCCCGTTCCCTTTTCGATGTTATCTGCGGCAATACGGTTGCGGATCTGTAACTGTGTTCCTCCCACGACCTTAATCCATTTAAGCTCAATCCACTCATTAGGATCCTCTGGGCTATATTTCACGGCATTTTCGATCCAGCTCATTATAGTGAGCGTGGGGATAGATCTATTCAATAGTTTTCTATCCAGAAGTTCCTCCCCCTCCACAATAAAATTTCTGTGGGAACAAAAAGAGATCAGCTGTTTGACATAAGACCATTCCTCCTCCACCGGTACCAATACCTTTGGGTTTGTAATCTTGTTGCTTACATATTGAAAAAAATTCAGGATACTGCTTCGGATACTTTTGCTCCTTGGTCGTAATAAATCATAGACATTACCCAGAAAATGGCCCGACAGCAACTGTACATTTGATATATTTTGAATCTTAGCCTCAGCCAGTCGAAACTCAACCCGGATAAAATACCATTCCCATGCGAGATAATCAACCGCGTTTATTATTATAAAAATTAACAGGCCGCCGATGATCTTACTGATTAAGACTGGCTTGTGCTCGGGCAGCCAAGGAGCCGTAAACCCGTCCATAAACTGCGGTACCAGATCGTAAAAGTAATATTTGACGACAGCATACGATGAAAGCACAGCGGTGACAATCAGTCCATAGCCGAGCCAACGATATGGTCGCTGCGCAAGTGTAGCCCTGTATCCGAAATAGATCAGGCAAAAATAGACCAGATAAGGCAACACAAAAATCGCAAAGGTCAATGGTGTAAAACGATGGATCTTAGCAGCGTTGATCAGCGTCAATCCAATTAGCAGAATCCCTGCTGCAATAGCTAGTCGTATGAAGAAACTATCATAAACAGCCTTTAAGTTGTGGTTAGATATCATTTGTTTTAAAAGGTTTTCACCAAAATAACAATTAACTTTAAAGCAATCAACCTTTGATCTTAAAAAATTGTCTATTCTTAATATCAAACAAATATTTTTCTTGTTGATATTCCAATGGCAAGAGCCAGCTGCCTGCTGCTGTGATTCCCATATTGCCATCCGCTAGCGCTGTATGGTATTGATGGATAAAAGCCCAATTTTCCCAATAGATCCAGCCTTGTTTCATCATCTGCTGAAAGACCAGCTGAAGTCTTGAAAAAGCACGCATCATTGCATCTTCGGCCGTATGCTCATCGTTCGTCATAATCGATTCGAAGGGACGGACTGTCCACGGTATCAGCTCCCTGCTGGGTTGCATATAACTGCAATATAGGGGGATTTTGAAGCGGGCGGCAAGCTTTAAAATATTGATCCGCCAGAGGAAATAATGGGCTGCAAAAGGAACAGGCAGTCTATCATCATGGTTTGCATCATTCGGCTGTTGTCCCTCATTTGCATCCAGAAAAACAAGGATCAGACGTTTTTCGTTAACAGCTGAAAGTATCTTCCTGAGCGCGTAAGGATGATTGGCATCAATACATTCCAGCATTTCGCTGGGCAGTCCTGCTTCGCGCAGCTCTCTACTGTAATATTCAGCCTCCCTTTTCAGGATATTTGTTGCAGCGAGCAAGGTGATTTTGTAACCGCATCTAACCAATATTTTGGGGAGTAAACGATAGGGACCAAAGTGAAAAGTAATGAGTATTCCTTGGCTTAGTTGTTGATCCCTACTTGAAAAATCAATATCGTACAATTCGTTGAGTGGGTAGCGCTGATAAAGCTGCTGAAATAGGTTTCGGTTATTTAGCCAGGTACTATAGTCGTTCCATAACTGTGTAGGCGCTTTATCCGAAAAAAACTGTTGCACATTGGCCAGCCACATCAGGCGGTGCAAGTTTTGGCTTTGTTGTCCTTTCATAAAAGTGGTTTATACAGATCAAAATTTAAAGTTGTGAAACTGGGGGGGCATATCTCTCCCCCCAGAAATCCTTAGATCCATTCCTTTAAAATGATTCGGGCCAACATTTGTCATCGCCCAGATCAATCAGTGGAGGGTCTTCGGAAAAGAACTCCATGATGGAGCTCCCCACAAAGACTATAGGTTCCATTGCTTCGATTTCCATTTTGTCTTTAGATTGTCGACCTGTAACCATACGAGTCAGGTCATTCTCGTTGCCCTTTGGAGGCCTTTATTACTCCCTTTTGCTGGCCAGCAAGACAAAGATGAAATTTGCTTTTTAAACAAAAAATAAATGGGAAATAAAGTCTTTTTAAGGGATGAATGGGATTTTGGTGGAAGTTCAATTGCGAAATATCGGTATTCATCCCTGAAATACGACCATTCGTCCCTACTTACATCCTTTATTTCCCAAAAATTGAAATCAACGGTTAAGTTTAATAAATTGCCTGTCCTTTTTTATGATAAAAATGCCAACATAAACTAAACATTAAACAATGAAGAAAAGTAAAAAAGACCTGTTACACCCCTTCTTTGGGGACATCAACCCCCGATGGCAGCATGAGATTCCAGTGCTTACAGCCGTATTTAAAGAGGAACGATTTGTCAAGGGTGAGCAGCTGATCAATGACTGGGGCGACCTCTATCTGATTGTAGATGGGATCTTTGGAAAGTACGAAAAGACCTGTCCCGTACGCTATGCCATTGCCGGCGAATCGCTGATGATTCCAAGCCAAAAACATAGCTATCAATTTGTTGCACTGACAGACTGCCGCGCCTATCGCAGTTCGCTACAGCAACTAGCGAAGATCAATGATCACAACCCCAAAGTCTTTTCCCTCTACGCCAACCTCAAGGAAAAGCAGCAGGTCTATCTCGACTACAGACACAAGCTGCTTTCACTCCACAATCAAGATAAATATGATTTTGTCTTTGATAAATACCCCGACATACTTTCGCACATTACACAAAAGGAGTTAGCTAAGTTTATGGGGATCAGCATCGAACTACTGCGCCGTATATTCCGGGAGCGGGAGTATTAAGCGTCCAAAATATTGGTACTGAAACACCAATATTTTGGTATTTGGAGCACAAAACATAGTGCACCAAATACCAAAATATAACAAGTATTGCTTTAGAACTTTGTAATAGCAGGTCGGATGCAGCAGATCAATGCCATTCAGCTTAATCGAAGAAAGTAACATGTACAGGTGAGGCTGCTATCCGAAAGCTCCAATAAAAAACAAGGTTATGAAACAGTACAAAAGAAAATTTGCCTTATTCCCGCGATGCCGGTAAGCAGCAAGACTAACCAGGAAACCCATCTGTCATATGCAGGTGGCTCCGCAGAAAACCTAAAAGATACAACAGCAATACGTACAAGCTTATGGAAAAGCGCATCAATATTTCAGCATATCAACAGGATCACCCTGCGAGCTCCACAAAACGCGGTAGTTTAATCCGCCGGGCTGCACGCTGGATCTATTTTCGCTTGCCTGATCTGATCATCTATGGTTATGTCTTTATGTACATGTACACGGGGTGGGCCAAGTTTATGAATATGACCACCTTCATTAAAGGCAATAGTAAGATCCCCCATCTAGGTCAGTATGCAAAAGTGATCGGTTATGGCATCCCCTCCTTGGAGATTGTGCTGGCTATCCTGTTAATTATCCCTGTGTATTGGGTAAAGCGCTCCGCATTATGGGAATCGACATTATTAATGGGTGTATTTACAATTTACCTTAGTCTGATGGTCAAGTTTGCGGACAAAAAGCTTTGTCACTGTGGTGGTGTCATCGAATCGATGGGCTGGAAAACGCATATCGTCTTTAATATCATATGGCTGATAGCAGGACTCTACGCCCTAAAAAGAACAAAATTATAAACACTTAAAATTTAATCCCGTGGAAAAAATCAAAAAATATGGGAAGTTGCTACTGGGAGTAGCATTACTAGGCGGCGCAATATTGACGCAGTCATTTACAAATCGTTTGACACCTCCTTCTGGAGATTATGTGTTAATCGATGGAACATGGGAACCAAAGTCAAATTATCCACTAGGTGACTGTTTGGATAATCCTTCGGTGACTTGTTCCTATGATAAGATTGGTAGTGCACCGGGGCCGATGAACGATGAGTTCAGAAATCCCGCAAATTTCCAAACTGCCGATCACGGTCAGTTTGATACCAACGAATAATTGGTAGCGAGGTTTGGTTGTGGGCGCCTGACCGTTGTCAGGCGCCCTTTTTTATTACAACAAATTCGCTATTAAATCCATAAATGCCTTGTCATTTCTTTCATTCCCAACACGTGGTACGTGGGTCTCGACGATACGCATTTTTTTATCTATTATGATCTGTCGAGGATAAGACATCACATTAAAAAATTTCACAAGCGGATGTGATGATTTCTTTCCCATCGTATATAAGCATACATCTGATTTATCCGTGTAGGCACCTGTACGGACAGATTTCTTCCATTTTTCAAGGTCCCCGTCGATAGATATGTTTACGAAAGCCAAATCTTTCCTGTCCTTCAACATCTCTTTGATCGGTTTCATATTTTCATTCAGAACCCTGCAATTACCACAGCCTGTGTACCAAAAGTCAAGAATAATAATCTTTCCAGCAAAGTCAGACAGTTGGACTGAATTACCAAGTGTATCCTGTAATTGAAAGTTCGGCATTTCGGCTCCATCTGCAATATTGCTTAGGAAAGTTTGAATTGACCGTTTATATTTAACTCCAGTAATCTGATTGACGATTTCTTGTCTTTGTACGCTGTCAATTTTGGAATAATTTCTATAAAAATGTCGGTATAATACCCGATCCAATGCCTGACTCATTGAATCCCCATCCCATTCTTGAAAAAACACGCTTTCTAACCAGTTTCGATATTTCATCCTTTCCATAAAATACAACTGCAGTTCATTTGCATATAAAAAGTTATCATGCGAAATCTCATGCAGGCGGGTATTCCGCAGCACATAGCTGTCTAACAACCGACGCTTTTCGGCCTTCAGTTCAGGATATTGATGACTTAGGCGATAAAATTCCATATACAGATGCTTTAGTAGCGTCTGCTCAGTCCTACCGATAACATTTGTTTTTATCAAATTATATACTGAACTATCTAACATAGATTTAGACTCCTCCAACACAATGAGCTGACTGTCCCGTTTTGCATAGTTATAACGTATCAGGGAAGTTAGTTTATTGAACAAAACCGGAGAGAGATTTGCCTGCTTAAGCGATGGCACCGTATTTTCAAGTGGCTTGTCTAATAAAAAGACAGCACTTTCAATCTTGGATAATTTATACTGCAGTTCAAACTTCTCCGCACCTTTTCCGCTAAACAACAACCCCTTATTTCCATTATCCACGATCATTATTTGATCACCTGGGCATACCAGATAATCAAATAATTGGAATTTACGGTCATTATTCTCAGCCTCTACTTTCAGCGTGACATATCGATAGTCCATCCCCTTGTCAAAAGGAACGGAATAACGATTTTCCTTCCGTGATGCGATTTCTTTTTTTAAGGGCGTATAATTTATAAACTCAAAATTATCTTCGACCCAATAACAAGTTAGGTCTTCAACTGGATGTTCTTTTGTTACCACAGTAATAGTAGCAATAGTAGCAGACTGTGCGAACAATCTGCTCAATCCACCTATGAGAAGGCAAAATAAAACAGAAAGATATATACGCGCTATTTTCATCATCGTTATTTATTTAGTGTAATTATTTCTTGAGGTATAACCGGGAAGGTGTAACGCGGATCATTTGGCGGTAAGGAATATTCTTTTCCCGATAAGGTCCTTACGAGCGTCTTGGCAAACCGAGGATCTTTGTTAAGCCTTCTCAGGTCTTCCCAACGGCAACTCCCTGTGAAAACCAATTCCTTATTTCTCTCGTCCAAAATTCGCTTGAGTAGGTTTTCAGATGATTCGTTGATCGGAGCTGTAAAATTTTTATATCGGTTGGCACAAAGCTTATTCAGCAACTCTGCCCCCTCCTGCCAACGACCGATCCGAGCCAGACATTCGGATTTTATCAGCACCATTTCGTTTGTAGCCAATCCTGAAAAAAGCCCCACTGTACCAGTATATCGACCTTTAAAAGACTTCGTACCGTCGGGATTCAGTCTGAAAAAGGCCGCTTTGCGAAGATCGTTCTCTTGAAAATCAGTATACAATACTTCATTTACTCTCAAATTGCCAAAGGATAATAGTGTATAACTTATCGGACTTGCATAGAAAATTACCTCTTTATTGCCTACATCCAAAGTAGGGAAAGGTAGCGTAGCCGCCGTGTTTAAGGTAGCAAAGTCGAGCAATTCATGCTGATTTTTAAGGTACTCCTCAGCATACGTCAAAGCCTGATCATACTTTTCCATCAACAGGTAGACCTTTGCGAGCATGCCAAATGCAGCAAGCCGGGATGGGCGAGTTTTATGGCTGGGAGTAAGTGGTAATAATTCAATCGAAGCATTTAGATCAGCAATGACCTGCACATAACAGGCTTCTACGGTCGTAAGTGTTCCCGCATCCGCAACATGTGACACATACCGCAATGGAAGCATGCAAGGTTCATTTGCCCCTTCCCTATAGGGAGGCGCATAAAGCTGTAACAGTTGATAATAATGAAAACCACGGAAAAATAGCGCCGTACCGCGAACATTATCTCTACCTGCGGTGGCCGAAGGTTCCTTATCAGTACCTTCCAAAGCTACGTTTGCATAAGCAATTGCCCGATAAGGAGAAGTCCAGTCTCCGGTTCCGACACCGATAGCCCCTTCGTAGATGTCCTTTTTCCAGCTATATGCATTGCGTTCAGCTGGAAGACCAGCTGTCAAAGCCGTATTTTCAAGCAGATGGATATTATCCGACGCAATAATACTAAGTCCAGGAGTTGTATTCATGACTGTTGTATTGTCCAATAAGGATTGATAATCAGCAACTGTGCGCAGGATCACATCACTATTCTTTGATTTTACATCCAGCCAGTCGTCCATCTTTTTGCAAGAGCTGCATACCAAGATTCCGGCGAGATAAAGAATATATTTTTTCATTGTCAGCATTTTAAAAGATTAGAGTTGAATACGAGCACCCAGCGCATAGCTTCTTGGTGCTGGATAGGTTCCGAAATAATCGTTCACATCAGGATCCAGTCCCCATTTATTTTTGCGCCAAATAATACCCACATTATCTATATAGCCATACACTTCAAGTTTAATTCGATTGAATTTAAACCTGTAAGACAGGGAGATATCCTGAAATCGGATATGATCACCGGGCAATACCAGGGCTTCCGAATTTTGGTAAAACGTATTCCTATTTACATTAGTGGGGTAAACAAGCGCTGGCATGGAAGATTCCTTATTGGCTTGTTGCGTATTAAAAGCAAGCAAATAATCGACATTGGGTGAAGCAAGCACTTCTGCCAAATTGGTGCTGCTACTTTTCTTACGGAAATAAAAGCCAGACTTAAATAAAATATTGGCTGATAAGGACCAGTTTCCATACGAAAAACTATTGCGCAAAGAGCCAAAAGAAGTCGGTCGACTACTACCATGATAAACAATATTATCCATTGTATTACTTGCTATGATACCTGTATAATCTTTACTCAAATTTCCATTCAGGTAACCCATTGGATCGCCAATTTCGTCAAGCCCTGCCGAACGATAGCTATAGACTCCGTAAAGCGAATTACCTTCTTTAATATAAAGGCCATAACGTCCCGGGCCATCTATGGCAGACGAGTTGGATACCAGATACTGCGTCGGATAGTCTTCGCTAAAAGACAGTACTTTATCCTTTATCAAGCTCAATAAAAAAACTGTATTCCAGCTAAACTTCCCTTTGAGATTGACCGTATTTAACTGGATGTCCATCCCCCTATTCCGTACGGATGCAGCATTGCCTTTATAACTTTCAAATCCAGTAGATGGCCGCAAAAGAATTTCTTGGATCAGATCCATACCATCCTTCTGGAATAACTCCACCGAACCAGAAATACGGTCACCTTTAGAGGCAAACTGCAGCGCTAAGTTGATATTACGCACGCGCTCCCAGCGTAATGATGGGTTTGGTGGGCTTTGAATTGTGGCCTGGCGAAAGCCGTTGAGCGTATTTCTATTAAAACTCGCAATCAGATAGGCCGCCTGATTGTAAGAGTTGCCGTTAAAGCCATAGGTAAAACGAAGTTTGAGTGTTGGTAAAAATGCTATTTTATAAAAGTTCTCTTTGTCAATATCATAAAGCACACCCAAGGACCATAGCGGAACAAACTTATCGTTTGTGCGTACACCATAGAGGTTGGCCCCGTCCTTACGTGCCGAAGCCGAAATCGTATAGCGACCACGGTATTGATATGCACCGTTAAAAAAATAAGACATAAAGCGCTGGGTGGTTAAACCTATATTTCCCATACCATCATCAATCAGCTGTGATCCCAATCCCGATGGATTAACAGGATAGTATTGGTTGAAATTCAGATTTCCCAAAACAGTACCAGTCTCCCTATCGTAACCATAATAACGACCCGTACTGGACGATACCGTCGAAGATTTTATCTCCGTCCCCAAAAGCGCATTAAGTTGATGTATATCAGACCAATTTTTGGTCATAACAGCATTCAACCTAAAATTATAAGCCTCCATCCTATCCCGGCTATAGTCGAGCATATCGGCATCAGGAATGGGATAGCTAAAGGATGTACCGTTTACCTGTGTGAAGCGATTAACAAGGTTGCGAACATAGTAGCTGTTTCTGTCTTTAAAATCCTCGTAATCACCCTGCTGCCGTTCATATTGAAATAAGGAGGAAACAGAAAGCCATGCTGTAGGATCATAAGTCAATTGCCCTTTCAAAATAGTATTTAGCCGTTTAAGTCCGGTATCCTTCACCCCCTTTTCCTCCAAAGGACGAAGCCTCCAATCTTTGAAACCTTTTGCTTCCATATCATTTAGATACCCGCTCCGGTGGCCACTAGGTACACCAGCTGCACTTCCGTCCTCCTGCACTATGGATATGTAAGGAAATGATGGGCTGTAGCTATAGCCATATCGCTGCCTAGTATGAGCTACTAATAATGAGGGTGAAAACGACAAGTTGGATAATAGTTTAAACTGCGGCGAAACATTGACAGTCCACCTTTTTAGACCACCATGCTGGATCGCATCCCTATTGTCGTCGTAGCCAATCGAGAAGTAATTGCTGGATTTTGCGCCACCCGAGCGGATACCCACGGCATATTGACTTTTCACAGCGCTTTGATAGAAATATCGAGCCGTCTCTTCACGTGCATCCACTTGTGCAAATCGGTTGTGTATGAATTGCAGTTCATCATCAGACAGATCTCCTGAGCGATGACGACCCAATAATTCGACATAGGGACTGACCATTGGATAAGTTGTTACATTCGTTAGCATATCATCGTAGTACCCCTTATCAAACAATTGCTTTTCCACAGTCATAAATTGCGCACTGGGGATAAAATTTCGGCTATATTTTAAGTTGGGCCGTGATCCAATCGTCGTGGCTGTGTTAAAATCAACCCTTGTTATTTCTTTAAAAGCAGCCTTTTTTGTCGTAATGACGATTACACCATTTCCTGAGCGTGCACCCCATATAGAGGCAGCAGGAGCATCACGTAAAACAGTAATACTCTCTATATCATTGGGATTGATCTGATCCAAGCCCCCTTCAAAAGGAAAATTGTCCAAAATAATTAATGGATCGGCACTTACATTATTATCTATCGTAGATCTTCCTCGTATGGATACTCCTGTTTGCTCATTAGGAGGCAAGAGACCACCAGATCCCCCAGAAGATCGATTAAAATTCACTCCGCTAGTTACTCCCTCCAGTCGATCGAGAATATTGGTACTTACCCGCCTATTTAAAAGCTCATTATCCACCTGCGCAAAACTCCCTGTTGCCCGTTCCTTCGGAATCTTCTGGTAACCCGTGCTCACCACCTCCACCTCTTCCAATTGATTCTCCAATGGTATCAATTTCACAGCCAATGATACCCCTGCTGTATACGCAGATTCTAAACGCTTGAATCCCACGTGAGAGAATGAAATTATACCTTTAGGATTGGAAACGGACAGGATAAAAGTTCCATCTTTATTCGAAGAGGTCCTACCCTTTTCGCCTTCGGCTCGGATGGAAACACCTTGGATCGGCTTCCCGTCGACAGACGATACGACTGTACCGCTGATGGAAAACGACCCATCCGCCCCGCTGTCCTTGCGGGGCGTCTGAGCCGATAAACTAAACATATGGAAACTAAAAATCATAAGGGACAGGATTAGAATTGCCCTTACATGAAACTTTCCCTTTCCGCTCCTTGGCATCAGCACAGGGGTACATGCCGACATCATTTGCCTCAAGCTATATACTATACAATCGAAGGAGTACTTTTTATCCCATGCGATTTGAACTTTTTTTGAATTATTTTTCCTAGCACCATTTATGGATGCAATTTGTGCCACCTTATCCAATAAGGCAGACACCAGATTTGATCTGTTTGTCATCTGCTTATTGTTAAGGTTATTCTTTAATTAGACAGAAAAAATTATGGATTCTTTTACTGACTACAAGTTCAGCCCGACTTATCTGTGTAGTATCAGCATCGGAGATGTCTACATCATTGATATTACTGGGACTTGTGTGTATTATAAAATATGCAATTAATAGGCGAAATAGATCAGCTGAAAAAACCTTCTTATGACAGATCACATAGAGTTCATTCATGTAATTGTTGTCAGTATGGTTTTTAAGTAATAAATGCAACGTATTTTGAATATCGATAAGATTATATTTTTCCCAAAAATCAGTGATCTTTTTAATGGGATCGTAATCTACATCATGGATCTCATATAGTGCAAACTCCAACGCGAGCACATTTGAATATTTTTGATTCATTTTTAAGGTTCATAAAGATGACTTTAGCCTACCGACCTCTGTTAACCGGACGTAGCTTCCCCATTCGCAAAAATTTATGCGTCAAAAAGGGCTGTCATGCAGCAGCTTTACATATAGCTGCCAATACAACAAATAAAAAATTAACAGATCCGAAAAGCGCCCTTAAATTGGTTACAAGTCATTTATAGAGGGCGTTATGGCGCTTCCTGTCGGAATGAAATAAAAACCCGACCCACAGAATATAGAATAACGATACAAAATTATAGTTTTTAATTTTGTTGTTTAAGAATAAAATGCTACATTTAAGGTGTTCAATGTCTCGTAAGAGCAAAATTATTAATTACACAAAATCAAAGGGTGTAGTGTATCGAATACAGATCGGGAAAACCTAGTCTAAGGGCCTTTCTAGTTTATACCTATTCGGCACAGCACAAAATACGGATGCCGCTATCCCCTATTTTGGTTTATATTTTTTAACCGATTATTCGGGCCCTCGAATAATCTTGCTTAACAGAATTAAATGGAGATCCAGTAAGCATACCTCCTTGAGGTGCGACGAGGTCTTTTGGCGGACGTTTTGTTTTCGTTCTATCATAATCAATTTTGGTTATTTATAAAACGATGAAACCCAAAAGCTAGAGAAAGTCCAATTGGTTAAATAACCAATAGAGCGAACTTCAATGCTTTGAACGTGGTGCCGCCAAGCAACCTACTTAAGTCGAAACTTAAGTTCCACAAAGTCTTACAAGAAGTTCGCTCTACTGAATTATGTACGAATATACAAAAACTCAATAGAATACGAACTCCGTGTCTACTCATGTGGAATTTTTGGCGGCTTTCGTTCACGAGTGACAATCGTTTTTTGAAACGCGAGCATTTCAAAATTGTCGTAATTATTTAACTGATTCAAATATACAAAGTTTGACGTTAAACGTCAAACTTTTTTTAAAAATAATCATTATATGGGATTAAATAGATTAAAAGAAGTATTTAAAAAATATAAAGTCCAGAATAGAATCATCGCGAAATATTTAGATAAATCAGAAGAAACTATCTCAAAGTGGGTAAATAATAAGAGGCAACCTACTATTGAAGAACTTAATCTCATCGCTAAACTGTTAAGGATTGACGTGAGGCTTTTATTGAATGAGACTAATTGGGAAGAGGAAACTTCGGAAACCTATGATGAGATTAAGGAAAAGTTCAAAAAAGATGCTGATAAAAAAGATTCGTAGGCTAGATAGCAAGATGGAGTGTTGAATCTCGGTGCATCTATAACCCTAGTTTAAAATAGAAAATTCAGATAGAAAAGTATATACATCAACTAGCAAGTAAATGGAAAATATTGTACAAAAACTTACCAGCGCATCCGTTTTAAATGACAGAACGGAAAAGATTTTCAGATATCTGGACGCCTATAATAAGATGGACGTCGAAAATATGATAGCAGATTTTTCTGATGATATTATTTTCCAGAACATAATGAATGATGATAAAACGATGGAATTGCAAGGTATCGAAGAGTTTAAGAAACAAGCCATTGAAGCTCTGTCCTATTTTAGTCATCGAGAGCAATCCATTGAGAGCATGATTCATAGCCTTGATTCCACTGAAATAACGATTAGTTATAGAGCGATCGCGGCAATGGACTTCCCGAATGGATTGAAAAAAGGTGATGAAATAAACTTGAAGGGGAAGTCAATTTTCGAGTTTTCCGAGGATGGGAGGATAAGTAGTCTGACGGATATCGCTTAATTCATTTCAGCAAGGCAACCGCATTATCATCTAAATAAAATTAAAAATGAACTATAATAATAGATTATTTAGAGTTATCAACAATTCAGATAACGGTGACACATCAAATGAAACTACTTTTTATTATAAACAAGAGGGAAATATTCTCACCTCTATTTATTCGGGTGGTAGCATTGTCTCCGGACATCTGATGGGGCTTGTCGATGAAAATGGAAATATAGATATGCGGTACCACCATATTAATAATGAAGGGGAAATAATGACCGGAATTTGTAAATCTAGACCGGAGATTCTTGAAGATGGAAGAATTAGGCTTCATGAGGAATGGAGATGGACAAATGGTGATCAATCAAGTGGAAAATCTACCCTTGAAGAAATTGTGTAAATAATATTAATACTCGAATAGATTAAAACAAAAATACATTAACCACTTAACTCAAAATTATGTTCTCATTCGGACTTTTAATGTACCTCATATATGGAGGATTTATTGCAATTTGCCTCTTCGGCCTTTACCTGGTTCTTTCTAAACTACTTGATAGATATCTGGTTGCCAAACGCGATCACACCGCAACGTTACGCGAGCAAAATGATATTTTAAGAGATATAGTGAAATCCCTTAAACCTGGCGACAGTAATAATCCAGCTCCCCCTACTGCCTAAGTCAATTTAATATTTCATCAATTACGTTGTTAAAAACGACAACTCGAGGCAATAATCAAACTTTATAACTCATAAAAATGATTGAAAGAGAATTTAATGAACTTTGTTCTTTTAGGAAGAACCATCCTCCAATCAAAGGTAAGACGATATCAACAAACTCCGACCTTGTTAAGCCTGTGTTCGCTAATCTCGCTGCTTTAAGAAATAAGCTTGAAGATAAATTTAAAAATTATAAGGGTGTAGATCTAAAATTTGAGTACTCAAAAGGAGCTTCGAACTTCCCGAACATTCTACACGTCTCTATCTTACCTCCCGAGCAGAAAGTTTCAAATGGTATCTACGTAGTAATATGTTTCGATAAATTCGGCCGAGGTGCTGTTGCTGGCTGTGCTGAATCAAAAACAAATCCGACGGGATTAGATGTTATCACTAGAAAAAAATCTAATAAGGATGAATTGTTTATTGATGTCGATGGCGCAACAGAGAACACGAAATACAATAATACATTCGCAAACCCTAAAGAATTCTTTTACGAACTTATTGACGACAAAGAATTATTTGATCATCTGGAGGCTTCCCTTAAACTCGTTCTGTTTAAGCTGAATTTAATAGACAGTTCAAACATACCTGTAAAAGATCTTGTAACAAGCACCTCGTTTTCAACGCCATTTGATCCAGAAAATGTCGAAGATGGACGAAAAAAAATAGCCAGGGAAATTAGTGTAAGACAAGGTCAACCAAAATTTCGAAAAGATCTATTAAGGGCATACAATTATCAGTGTGCAATTTCAGGTTGTGAAATACAACCTATTTTAGAGGCTGCACACATCCTTCCTTATAAAGGAAAGGAAACTAATCACGTTCAAAATGGAATACTCCTTCGCGCTGATTTGCACACCCTTTTTGATTTACAACTAATATCTATAGATTATGAGACATATACTATTGGTATCGATGACTCCCTAGAAAATTCCGAATATAAAATATACAATGGCAAGAAACTAAATCTTCCAAAGGAAATTGGTTCGCGGCCTAGTAAAGAAGCTCTGATTCTTCGCGAGAAGACAAAAAATACAATTTAATGCTATGAATATCATAAAAGTAGTTTGCGGAATTATATTCAAAGACGATCTTGTCCTGATCTGTCGAAGGAAACCAGAGAAGTCGCTAGGTGGCTATTGGGAGTTTCCGGGCGGTAAGGTTGAGGGGCCGGAGTCTTACGAAGATTCATTAACACGCGAGCTAATTGAAGAACTTAATTTGAAAGTGAATATCAAACAGCACTTTTTTAATACTGTGCATCATTACGATAAAGGCGCTATTGAATTGATCTCTTTCATCTGTGAAACTGAAAATATTCCATCTGAGTCTACTGATCATGATCAACTTGAATGGGTAGAGGTCAGCGATCTATTAAATTGGAGGCTCGCTCCTGCTGATATACCTATTGCCAAGGAGTTGTATAAAAATTCAAAGGCTAGAAATAGTAAAGAGTTTTAGGAATAATCCCAACTATTAGATATAAGAAGGCACAATATGATATTTAAAGATTTTTCAGAAAATGAACTTTACTTGTTCATGAATGGCAAACTTATATACAAGCGTTGGTTAGATAGTGGTGAGTCAAAGGTCTTCGATGTGATGGCATATGACAAATACACTCTTGCCAGCATAAAAGAGCTTAGAAAAGAAAATGGATTGTTTATAGTCAAGGCAAGAATAAAGCTAACACCTACGGAACAAGGTGGCCGAAAAACAGGTATCATCACAGGTTATCGACCCAATCACGTGTTTGAATATACCCAAGAAGGTAAATTACAGCAGACTTATATCGGTGAAATAAATTTTGAGGACGAGGATCTAATGCCTGGTGAAGAAAGAATTGCTATAGTTCGCTTTCTACTCTCAAAAGAGCTAGAGCAATATTTAACAAAAGGTCGCAAATGGTGGCTACATGAAGGTCCTAATATTATTGGTGAAGCAGAAGTATTATAAAAATGATCAAATAATAGCCTATTTAAAATATAAAAAAATGAATATAGATTTTACCAATTTCTGGGAATCAAACTTTTACAATCACCCAGCCTTGACTGAGAAAATGGTATCCATTGCCGAAAGGAAATTGGAAATAAAACTTCCCGAATCACTGATTAAATTGCTATTTGTTATGAATGGTGGTTATACAAACCCCTATGCTTTTCCGATGGATGTACCAACTTCGTGGGCTGAAAATCATATTCCACTTGATAGTATCAACGGGATTATTCTAGATAAAAGTGTTGAGAGTCCATTTGATTTACTTGATCTTATAAAAGCTCTCGCTGGGGTACCAGATTTTCCTAAGGACGTAGTTCCATTTTCGGGGAATGCCCATACCTTCATTTGTTTAGACTACAGAAAAAATTCAACACCGACTATTTGTTGGATCGACTTAGAAATGGACGATGATATATATGTAGCGGACACATTTGATGAATTTCTTGAAGGTTTGGTATCTCAGGACGTATATGAAGAGGACGATGAAGATGATTATTGATGTTTCAAAATTTCAATGATAAGTATTAATCAAGCACCATACGATGTCGACAAAATTTCAGATAGACGATCCTAGTCTCGAATCGCAATGGCGAGCAATCATCTTATTTGGCAAAAACTCGGCGACATATAAGTTTGCTTTTGCAAAGGCTATGATCGAGCTATTGCCATCTGGCAAATCGTCGTTGTCTTTAGAAGATTTAACAGCGCCCTTCTCGAGTAATGTTGTTGAGCATCTTCGGAAGAGTGATAAGCAAGGAAATTCTTCTTCTAGCAAATTCTTGAATACCTGTCGTGATTTTTTGGCTGGTAGGATTTCTGAGGATCAGTTGATCCAATCGACGGTCAAACTCGGTTTTGTCAATGTTGTTGACGCCTTTCAAAATGTAAACGGAGACATTATCAAAGATCCTTTTTATCAAAAAAACTACGGTAACGGTAAAAAAGAGATCATTCTTACCGATAGTATCTTTAAATTAAGGGAGGCTCTTCAATTTATCAATTTGGAGCAAGAAGTTGATGCAAGATGGAATCTGGTCGAAACGGCATGGAACCTCCAAATAAATCCTAATCTACTAGAAGTAAAGCACGATTCTTTAAAACAGGAATTATTCATCGATTCATTCATGCGAAGGATTAATATTACTTCTGTAAGAGATACTTTAAATGGTTACCAGAAAGGGAAATGCTTCTATTCCTATCAAGATATTTTTGTAAACAAAGGATCAGAGAATATTTGTGAAGTGGACCACTTCCTCCCTCATCTCAACAAGCGAGTGCATACAGCAGAGGAAGCAAATATTAACGGGGTTTGGAATCTCGTGTTAGCTGATCCAAAAATCAATAGTGATAAAAGTGCGAGGGTACCGCATCGTCGTTACTTAGAGAGGTTGTACAACAGAAACGAGCTTTATATTGAAAGTAAACATCCTCTTGCCGAAACAATTATTAATCAAACAGGGAAAAATAAAGAAAAAAGACGTATCTTTCTGCAAACGCAGTATAACCTAGCACTCTCTCACTCTATTCAAGAATGGGAGCCGTGGATCGAGCTGCAGGGGAATTTTTAGCCATGAGTAGCATTAAAAACTTTTTAGAATTACCAACAGACAAGCAAATCGGAGAAACACAACATTTCTTCCTTATACGTGATGGCTTTCCTGTCAGTCAAGGTCACACCCTTATAATAAGCAAGGAACTTCGTGCAGATTATTTTGAGCTCACTCCTGAGGAAAAATCTGACCTAGATAACGCAATTGGCCTGGCTCGATCTTTAGTAGAATCTGAGTTCACTCCAGACGGTTACAATATCGGCATGAACTGTGGCGAATCTGCAGGACAGACAGTGTTCCATTTTCATTGTCACCTGATCCCTCGTTACACAGGTGATATGGTGAACCCGAGAGGTGGTGTAAGGCATGTGATACCGGGTAAGGGAAGTTATTAATGGAATCAGCTTTTAAAAAGAATAAAATACCAATATTATAATACAAGTAAGGATAAACCAAAAATTATGGAAAGCAAAGTTATAAATTTTCACATTTACAGATATCATTTAAATCCAATTGAAAGTAACTCCTCACAACTCAATCTTTTCGATGGGAATAAAATATCCAAACAAGAGCTCAAGGAAAAGAAAAATGCCTTTTTCAACCAAATTATTACTGATAACCTGAGTAAAGGAACAGCATCTAATCCAATGACTTTAGTCGATAAAGATGATGATTATTTTTTATTAAAAATTGCAAACCCAAAGAAAACGACTGTAATCAAAGATTTCAAACAAAATATATATGAGCATGAACCATATGTTTACCTGATTATAAACAATAATAAAACTGTTCAAAAGCTAGCAATAAGTGAGAATTTAGAATCATTTTATTCTGTTGACGCTACCAAGAATACGTTAGCAAAGATCTTAAATAGGGAATTAAAGACCTATGGATTAAATATTGAGATCGAAAAAATATTTGATGTTAAGGATTTCTGGGAATATGTTCGAGAGCATCAGAATGAAATAAAAAAAATAGAGTTTGAATTTATAAAACCTAATTTAGCAGACATATCTAAAACAATACCAAATGCTTTTAGGAAAATGCAAGAAAAAACCAATGCCCATAAAGCTAAAGTTGCAATTGAGGCTCCGGAACATGGTTATCTTGAAAAAATTAATAAATCCAACAAAGAAATTTCTGGCATGGTAGAATACTCCTCTGAAGGCGGAGGAAATATAAAAATGAAAGTTAAAGGACTCAGAAAACAACTCAATACTGAGGAAAAACCTGTAATTTTGCAAATAAGAGAAATGGATCTAGAAGGATCTCCCGAACAGGTAATTAAAGTTTATAGAGAAATTGTTGATTAATGCGTATTATTAAGAACATATTGATGTATTTTGCAATTTCGTTCATTATTATGATCGTAAGTGACTCCCTCGGTTCCTCATTTTTATTACAATTTTTGAAAAAAGACCTACTTGCGATTCTTATAGCACTTTTTGGACTAAATGTTGCGATACTATCCATTTTGATTTCAAAACTTAGTGACTCAAAAAAACAATATCCTAATCTCGAGCTTAAAGAAATTACGCAAGAAATGAAATTATCATTAGTAGAGTTTATAGTATTAATTGGAATTGCTTTATTATGTTTGATTCTGATAGGAAGCGAAAAGTTGACCTTCCAATGTAAGGAGATAACTTTCTCAACCTTTCTTCTATCCACATTGATCTATTCGTTAGTTATTATTTGGGATACCGGAAACAGCATCTTTGTTTTAGTCCAGGAGGAAGAAATAAAATAGAATGAAAATTTTCGCAATTTAGTACTGTGATTTTAATAAATATTAAACTATTATTATACGAAAAATGGTATTGAATGATAGAAAGCGACAATATATTGACAAGGAAATATTCAATATTTTAGAATTGCTTGAAGAAAAGGATTTCAAAAAGCTAGATAAGGAAGGTGAAGAAAAGGCAAACGGCTCCTTATCTCAAAAAGCCGCATTGGATCTTACGAAGATGCTCGTCGATGCTCCCATGATAATGGGCGAAACAGATTATTTTGGAGTAATATCTAAATACGAATGTTACAGAAATAAATGCATAGGTCTCAATCAAGAAAATTATAAAAGACTTATCAAACTCGCTAACACTATTTACCAGGAGAAGACAATAAAGAATATTATTAGTAAAGAATATATTGAAGAGGAGATTTTTAAGTGGTTACTGTTAACCTATAAAGCAAAGAAAGTTGAATATATCTTTTCCATTTTTCTTATTGAGGGAATGGAAAAATCGTTAAAAAATTTAAAATTTCATTTTCCGATTTTATATCTTGATATACATGAACCATTTTGCATTGGCAATGTCTTTTTTAGTTTTTTTACAAAGAACTACCTGGATCAATTAGATGAATACCAAAAAAATAAAAACTCAGAAAATCACAACAATAGTTTTGAAAAGCTAAAACAAGATTATCAGGGAAAGGTTTTTGCTTCATATGTTATAAAAGCAGAATATAAAAAAGGACAAGAAATAGCTTACGAACATTGTTCGCTTGCTGTAGATATTTTGAAAATGTGTTCAGAAACTACTGATTTTCCATATGTAGAGTTAGGTTTTGATATTGATAGCCGTGTTAACATAAATCCCCAAAATGAAACTATCGTTTGCGATGCAGAGAATGAACTTGAGGGATTTACAGTGACTCGTTCAAGGCCAAAGCATTATCATAAAATAAATGAACAAGAATGGGAACGAATCTGTCGAAGACAGGTTGGTGATTTTCATAAATTCTTGCTATCAATTACCGCGGATTTGACAGAATTGCAACAGCTTATTATAAATGGTATAAAAAGATATGGTAATGCCATTTCCAACAAAAATCAACATCAAAGAGTAGTAGAGCTATTTACAATACTTGAATCACTTTTACTTGTTGATCAGAATTCACCAATTATTGAGTCTGTATGTAAGTATTGTTCAAAATTGGTTTTTAAGCTTCCAGAAGACAGAAAGAATTTAATAAACTTGCTAAAAAGTATGTATGAAGTTAGAAGCAGTTTAATTCATCACGGTAAAGAAAAAAATTTTGAAACAAACAATCTACGTCAGCTTCAATATATTGTAATAATGCTTTTGTCTGTATTAGTTTCGAAGTCTGAAGTCCACAAGACTAAACAATCTTTGTTACAAGAAATAGAAAATGCAATTCTCAATGCATATTAAAGCACAGCCTAACTTATCTGTGTGATTCATATGGTTTAAATAAGTTTATGTTAAAATGTTGTTAGAACTAGATCAGCAGGCCATGGAACCGAAGTAAATCAAAAAGTTGATCCTGCCCCATTTTAATGCCATGTTCAACTAACTTTGGTTCCAGCATCTACATTAGTTTTCTTGTTCCCAACATTGGCACCTGAGTCCGTATTTCTTTCACCAGCGTCAGCACCACCATATTAGTAATAGTAGCTTTTTCAGCATGTTCAAAAAGACACTCTTAAACGTAAAGTAGTTTATTCAATAGAAAAGGAAAAAATTACGGCAAAGGAAATCGAATAATATAAATTAAAGGCAAAAACAATTCGTAATCCAACAAGGCTATACACAAAAAGCGACCTATGGATTATTTTGAAAGAAATATTAGGGGAACAACCTATTTAATCAAACCCCACATTGAGGTAGACAATCTTTTCTTCACTGCTGAGGTCGGCATATACAAATGCTTTTTGGGGTGTTCCGGTCGTTTTAAAATCTATTCAACGGTGTATGCTTCCATTTCGTTGGCGCTGATCTGATAAGTTGCCAACTTAGTAATCCTTCTTCCGATAAGTCTTCCATCATCCATTCCCAGGTTAATTCATCAGGCAGAATAATCGGCATCCGATTTTTGCTATTATGAATTTACCTCATCCCAGAATTTGCTTCTAGCTAAATTAAGACAATATTCTCTTTATGTATTTTATTATTCGATATATAAAAAAACCTACAACTAAATAAAGTACACCAGCGATCCCGATGAGAATTATTGGGACGGAAGATTCCGGAAATTGCTTTAAGACAAATAGAGATATTAAAATATAAAATATGAGTCCCCATAAAATCATGTTAATACCAAGCCGTTTTTCTTGTTCTGCTTTATCGCGTTGTGTAACGAGTTTTACTGACTTATGGAGAATGCTCAACCTAACTTGGGGAATTTGCCCGTTGAAATTTTCCAAGAGCAAATTAACTTTAATTGATGTATGACGATTTAGAATTGGTAAATGAAATTTCTTGTTTGTCAATACCCAAGAAACCTCATTGGTTAGTTGAATTGGAGTAACGTGCTCGGGATTTTGTTCTTTCGCTATCATGTCATCTTGGTTACGTTGGAGCACCTGTGAGTATAAATCATAATATGATTGTTCCAGATAAATTGCATTTCCTGCTTCATTGTACAAAGCCTCATGGCCTAAGATTAGGCTTTTACCATCAACCCAAATATCAACATTTACATTTTGAAGATCTATATTACTGTCATTGTATATCTCTGCGGTAACAAAGTTTAAATGATTAGCGTTCCGTCCTCTGTAAACGACTTCGATATCACCCCAAAATTCATTTTGCACAGTTGTTCCTAAGGAATTAAAAAACAGTTTGTATTTAAGATAAACAAGGCGGACTTTGAATTTTTCCAAATAGATACCAATAACCAATCCTATTATCGAAGTAAAAATTAAAGCTATAGTAGGAGGCAAAAGTTTTTCCAAATATTCATTAATTGTTGGGACATCCATAAGTTGTAAAGTTTGTAAATGTTTTCAATCATTAAGTTAATAATATATTACACTAGTTTATCAGGCTGAGTAATTTGAACTAGTCTATCTAGTGCTAGTGGATCATAAAAACCACCATCGCAAAATTGCTGATGTTTTGAAAGTCCAAAGATCACAGCGTAAGTCCAGTGATTTATACCATCATGTTTTTTTATGTTATTCGCAGTCGAAGTCAGAAGCTTTTCAACTCCAACTTTTCCACTGCTTTCATAGACAGTTTGTATTGACGGACCAAGTGCATTTAAATATTTTGTAATGTATTTTCGCAGACGAGAATTGAGTTCGAGTTTATCAATTTGGAAAACAAGCTTTTTATAAATATCGTTATCCAACTCCTTCCCATTTCTGATGAAAAATTCAAATTGAAGACTAGAGCCAATAAGTTTGATGGTAACATCAAAAAAGTGAAAATTATCTGGTAGTAAATCGAAATAAAAATGAACAAACCTCTCATCGACATTTTCACCTGAAGCACGTTTAATATTATTACATGTGTTACAAATTGGAACTAGATTGTTGGGGTATATGGAGAATATTTGAAAGACGGAAATTGGTAAATAGTGATCGAGCGTTTTTGGATCTCCTACGCCACAAAATGGGCAAAACTCAGCGCCTAACAATAAGCTTCCCCTTAATGAAGCTAACCTACCGCCATTTTGAACTTCTTTATAAGTATTCTTCATTGCGTCCAAGAACCCTGTTTTCAAATGTCCGCACCTCAACTGAGGATGCCATTGGCCATTAAAATAATCGTAGTCTTTATAAAACTCTTGAACAACCTGAATATCGTCATCAGTTAACAAATATTTCAACTTTCCTTTTTTATAAGTCATTGCGGTTTTAAGTTGACTAACTACTTCTGTAGTATTAGGTTTTTCAGCTATCCACATCACTGTTAGTGTTATAAAGTTTAGACAATACATATGCCCTAGCCTGAAAGCTTAATCCTGGATCAAAGAGTTCTTCTAAAAAATCTAAAAGTTTTTCATGATTATAATTTTCAGGAAAATCGGTCATAATATCAATAATTTGATCAAACGTATTTTGGAACTCAGTTAAATCAGAAGACAAATTGAAAACTTCAGATGTTAACAACGAAATATTTTCGCCAAATGTTTGAATTTTTGGCTGACGTATTGTCATTAAACTCTCCATTCTTCTAATTAAAAAAACATGGTCTTTTAGAGTTTCTTGTAATATCACTGGTGAATGTGTTGCTAAAACCATGAAAGATTTTTTTTCTGTAAGTATATAGCGTATAGCCTTCATAAATACCGCGAGTATGGGCGGATGCAAATGTGTTTCAGGTTCGTCGAATAATATTAGGGATCGGTTTTGAGAAAGTGCTATTAAACTTGAAATTGCATGTAAAATAAATTTATGACCAGTACTTAAATTCATAAATTTCTTCAAAAGAGAATCGATGTCATCTATTTTTTTAAACAATTCGATAAAATCAAACATTGAAGCTTCATTTGAGACAATTTCAAGTGCATTTAAATAAATAGAAACTTGATTGTCTTCTAATATTGATTTAATGTTCGCTATAAATTCAGAACCTAATGAAGCTATTGATTTGAGTTGAGTATTAGTAGTTCGATCATTTAAAATGTCTTCATCCCTTAATTTGCCTTTACTATTTGCTTGAAGCTTGGGAAGTATCTCTTCTAATTCACCAATTATATCTCTTATTCCACAAAAAATAAATCTCCCCCGTCTCTTTTTCATTTCATCTACAATCAATTCTTTGTCTCGTATAAACACGCCTGGTGTTTGAAATGAATCAAAGGCACTGTATGACATCATAATTATTCGAGTAAAACCGATGCCATATGGTTTTATTGTTCCAATTTGTTGAAGAATCTCGTCATCTCGCTCCGAAGGAGAGGAAAATGCTATTCTAGAAAGCCTTGACAAAAGAGTACTTTTACCACATCCATTTCTTCCTATCAAAACACATATTCGATTTGGTAATGATATTTCGCGAAAAGTTCCATATTTAGGTGAGTTAAAAGTAAAAGCAATCGACGAGTCTAATTCTGGCATTTTAAACTCAAACTTAAAATCTAAATCCATCAATTTTGTAAAATTTCTGGATAACAGAATCGGTGCTAGTTCAAAAAGATCATTATTCTCATTTATCCCTCGCATTAACGACTTTTTATAGACATTTTCAGATGCCGTAATTTCCCTATATTCAGGATAGGCTACTAAGTCATTAAGAGCCTTTAATAAAGTATCTCTTAATACACGATCAAATTCGGAAACTCTTTCATAAAAATCCAAAGATCCAGATATAGAATAAAAACCTGATGGTAATTCATCATAATCTCCTACGGACAACAAATTGTACTCGTATTCAAGTTGTCCCAATTTCATAATCTTAAGCCTTCCAATAAATTCTACCTCTCCGTTTTCAGAATGCTTGGAAGAAAGGTAAAGCAAATATGTTGTGCTATAATGATAATCGTCCCAGTTATTTTGCTGAAGATAAAACGATGGAAGACTTATTCCAGCAATTTCCTGTGGTATAGTCTTGGAATCCTTTACTACTTTTATGAACATAAACAGGTTAAAAAAAAATTATTTGACGGTTGAACAAATATACAAGATTCAATTCACAAGTTGAAAGTTATATATTTCTACAATAAGTTATATAAATAGGCTATGAAAATTCGGAATAGTTGTTCATTCGATTTATTGAAAAGACGTGGGCCATTTGACAATTATCATACCGAAAATAAAAAATGCAACCATAAACTCAGGATAGATAAACTAATTGCGTAACGTCATTTCAAATTAATCATTTATATAATTTCTTGTTTCCTTATACTTTTATTAAGCAGTTTTTTTATAAATTAGACAACAACAACTTAAATAACGTTAAACAAAGTGAAATAAAATTGTAACAAAATTACATCACATTGAGGTTGTAACATGAGGCGGAGCTAAAAGAAACTTGATAATTCTCGCTTATCGGTACACTTACCCTTTTTCACGCAAATAGAAAATGTTAAATTAATTTGTTACTGTGCGCTTCAGAAAAAAAGTCGGAATAAACAGCCTCCACTGATATCTTTCCCAAAAACTATCGCTTCCACAGGGTAGATAATCCACAATAAATCACTAATTTTAAATAGAAGGAAAACGAATAAAAAATTCATATCAGTTTTATAACGAAAATACAGTATTAACCTACAACCATGGCAAACGAAATAAATATTGAAAATATACAACATCTCATTGATCTAGTTAATAATGATCCCAATGATCATCCGCTAAAAAAGATGGGATTGTTGTTTGCCGCAGCTATGAATGACTGGCCAACCCACAATCAAACCAACATCAATGAATTCATACAAGAATTGCAAAACTATTTTGGGACACCAATTACCAAAGACGTTATATTAAATAAAGCTACGAGTCTTTCCAATGACGATGCATGGCGGAAAGAATCTGCCTCTTCCCTCTTAGAATTGTTTGATCTCGCGGGAACAGAATATAAAGGGGAAAATCTAGAACAACTAATTCAGGTAGTCATCAAATATTACGAACAACCTCCAATAATAGTTGATCCTATAATGCTTGTTGAACAATTTGGAGTATATGACGAAAAGTTGGATTTATCCAGTTACCAATATCCTGGTTTAGATCTATTCCCGCATCAATTGAAACCCCTGATCGAAAAAATTAATAAACAAGCCGTGCAATATAAACTTCCGCTTTTATTAAGTGGTGAAGAAAATCCTACGTTTCAGGAACTATACGAGCACCCAAATCTGCTATTAGCTGGTACGATTGCTTCTGGTAAAACGCAGTTTATCTACAATCAATTGGTTATGTGGTTGTATAAATTTCATCCAGCACAATTGAAACTCGTCATTTGTAAAAGCAAACCAATAGACTACACTGCTTGTACCAAACTTGAAAAACATTTTATAGCTGCATTAGCCAGTGATCAATCTCCTATTATCGCTCACAATACGGCTCTTCCGACGATTAATGCATTACTCATTGAATGTGAGCAAAGACAAGAGTTATTTCAAAAAGCAGGTGTAAAATCAATTATAGATTATAACAATAAATTTGTCCATAGAACACTCGATCCATTACTAGGTCATCGCTATCTGCCTGACATCGTATTAATAATGGACGATCTACAAACATTTTTAGATGATGACACTATAAAGTCTCTGATAGTATTGACGCAGAAAAACTTGTATACAGGAATCTATCTCCTAGTTGTAACAAGCCAAATAATGTCTAGAAATTTTTCACCACAGTTAAGAGCCAATTTTAGTCTCAGAATTGGCATGAAACTCATGTCTCAAAATGAATCTAAAAAGATATTGGATCGTATCGGTGCGGAAAAATTAACTAATTCGGGACAGTTAGTCTACGAACGTGGTGAAAAACTAATTAAAGGCCAGCAACCGTATTTGGATTACTTCTACTTATCATCAATCTGCGAGTACATTGGATGCCAGCGCGGGTATCCCTCTCCTTACCTCCTTCCAGAATATCGTTTTGACCCAAATCCTCCTGTGCTATTTGACTCAAAAGACAAAGACCAGCTCTTTGAAGAAGCTGCTCGATTGGTTGTGATGCATCAACAGGGATCTACATCATTAATTCAGCGTAAATTAAAGCTTGGCTATAACCGTGCTGGTCGTCTAATGGATCAACTAGAAGCTGCGGGTGTAGTCGGCCCATTTGAAGGAAGTAAAGCGAGAGAGGTTTTATTTTCGGACGAATATGCTTTAGAGCAATTCTTAGAAGCATTTCCAAAGGATAATAACCAAGATCATACTCATCCAATTGCATCCAATAGTCTAAAAAGCGATCTAAATAAATCTATTGAGACAGATATTTATAAATTCAAAAATGATGAGTTCAAATCTAACACCGCTAATAGCAACAGTAAATCTGCTCCATCTTCAAAAAATCATAACATATTAGTTTTTGTCATTATTTTAGTTATCGCAGTTGCTTTCTTCTATTGGATGAGTAAACTCTAAGCTCATTAGGCCAATGAAGTAAATTCACAAATTACGGTAAACCGTAAAATTCACCATATTAAATCTATACTTTTGTTACAACTCTTCGTTAGTTGCTAATGCATAGAAATTGCTTTTATAGAAAAATATTGATAAATTAGAAAACAGGATTATTAACCGTGTGGAACTGATTTAAATCGCCAGCATCCAACATTATTACAGGTATTTAATATGGGAAGTTAATGGAAACCTTTTTTATTATTTTATTGATTATTATCATTGCGTTGGCAGCCTCGAGTAAAAAGAATAAAAACAAAAAGCAGCAGCACCAATTTGCAGACTCCACCAAAGCTCAAATGACCCCAACGCCAAAGGAAATGACGACTGCACGTTTTTACTATGCTGAGGGCTGGCGCCAATACTTGGTCACACACCATGGCAAATATGAATTTTGGCCACTTGACTTTTTTGAAATAGCTGCCATAGCATTACGTAAGTTATCAATCAATGAACAGTATGATCTAAAAATTGCATTTAGCGATAAAGATGGAGCCCTCCTCCTCCATAACCTTACCTTGCGATTGCTACGAAATCGCCAATATAATAGTGAAAATGTCTGCAAGGCATATCGGATGGTGATAGATAATTTTCAAAAACAGCTAAAAGATTCTCAGCAGGATAAGGAGAAATCGTCTCCTATAGTAATTACAAATAATGAAAATATCATCCTTGATAATACTACACGTACCTATCGCTCATTACCGCCCGAAGATTTATTTTCTAAATATAAGCCAGCAGACCCACAGCCATCTGAATCAAAAATTATAATTCAAGATGAGGGGAATACAGGTATGAAAAATGTAATTGAAAACAATGCTTCTCCCTCGCCCGAGCGTTTATCTAACGAAAATTTAAATACAAATGACGGGGCTGTTGACCATAAAGGTAATGATCTAAATATTCCGATTCGAGTGCAGGAAAATGAAGTTAATCAACAAGATCATCGTGAAATCGAGTCTATTTTAGACGCACTGATTATTAACAACATCGCCGACAGAAAAGAAACAAATAACGCTATCATAGATATTACTGATCAGCAAGAGGAGATTATACCGAATCGGGAGTATGATTTGGAAGAGAATATAAGCTATCCATCTCAGGATCCTTTGGATATCGACAATATATTAGTGCATTTGGATGGCTCCAATCTATTTGCCGTAAAGGAGGAAACTCCAAGTAATAATCCGTTACAGGAAAGTAATCTAGAAAGATTTGAAAGCGGCTATAGCTATGAAGATTACTTACTCGGCAATCGATATAAAGAGAAAATGGGGCTCTCAAAAGCTCAAGTTGCCCTTGTCAATAAATTAACTGGTGTAAGTAATGTGTTTATTGAAGTGGAAGGATGCTGCATAGAAACAATAACGCTCTTTCTCAGTTGTGTCAAAAAGTTAAAAGCGACGTTAACCAAAAGGGGAACTGATCTAAAAATGGAGATTGAGAATCTCTCCGATACTGCGCGAAAAATCAATAAAGAAACTAGAGATGGTGAATGGCTGTTTCAAGATTATTATGGCCCAGATCATGTAAATGATTACTTCACGAAACAGGTGTATTACTCGATATTTAAACGGGCAGAAAACCTAGTACGAGAACAATGGGAGCATAAACGGAAAATATCAGGAGACTTTATCCAATACTTTAAGGGCTTAAGTCATATTTTTGAAAGACGCATTGGAACGGATGTTAATCTCATATTGGAAAGCTTACGCTCTTCAATCAAAGATCCAGACAAGGCGACAGAAATTGAATTAAACAGGCTGAATGTCAGACGTTGGATCCTCAAATTTGATACAATAAAAAATGGATTGAATAATGAAAATATAGCAGACTTTGTACAGCAAGTGCATAAGCTTTTTGAAGATAACCAACAAAATCAATCTGCTGAAAATATCTATTATGAAGCTTGCAAGGTGGCCTATCCTATTGACAAACACGAAGCGATCCGGCTTTATCTGCATTACGTGAACGCTGATCTGCTGTCTGATAAAATTGATGGTAAGGAGCTCTCAAAAACAATCTATAAGGCATTGTTTAAAAATGACCAACACGAACAAGCCTTTAATGATATCATAGGACAACTAAAAGAGGATCGTGATCTCACCGCTGCCATTGAAAAAGTGGATTTGATATATGCTCCGGTCCGTAAAAAAATAGAATTGAGTATCGAAGCGATTAAAACGGTACAGCAGCAGGATAAAAATACAGTCGAACTACTAAACAACTATCTTCAAGACGAAGAAGAGCTTGTAGACAATCCAGCGACTGTAAATAGTACTCCTGTAGAAAAGCCAACAAAAGAAGCAGAAGCTTTTGAAGTTGAGCCCGATTCGGCTAACCCTTTTATAGACGACATCGATCTGGCATTGCATCATCGTGAAATCATAGTTGAATTTACCCGTTCTGAATTCAGTCTAACACAAGAACATATCTCCAATTATTGCGCTGCTAAGGGATTACGATCTGGACCAACAATTAATGATATCAACGAACGCTGCTATGAATTATTGGACGACAACCTAATAGAGGAGCGTGATGATGAATATTTGGACATGAATGAGGATTATTATAAAATGATTATTAAAGCATGAAACTAACTGTAAAACCTAAAGAAGCTACCGCTATTATTAATTCACTGCTTAGCGGTGTGGTGCCAAGAATTGGTGTACAACATATCACCGTTGGACGATCGGATGAAGTCAATGCATTTATCAAAGCATTGGACGATGTAAAAAATGGCCATAGCATGGTTAAATTTTGGATCGGTGATTTTGGATCGGGAAAATCATTTATGCTACATCTCCTAAATACGGTAGCATTAAAACAGAAATTTGTGGTCTCCACAGCTGACTTCACACCGGATAATCGGCTATATTCCAATGATGGTAAAGCGCTCGTGCTGTATACAGCAATTATGGATAACATTGCGATACAGACAAAACCAGAAGGCGGCGCATTAGCAACGCTACTGGAAAAATGGATCGAGCAAGTTGTCGCTTCTACTGCTGAGGAAAATAACCTTTCCCTAGTCCAAATAAGGGAAGAGCAGTATTTGAATCTAGTTCAAAACAAGATTATGCAATCAATCAATGAATTGACAGATGTCGGTGGATTTGATTTTGCAAGTGTAATCATGAAGTATTATGAGGGTTATATCAATGATGACGAGCTACTAAAACGAAATGCGTTAAAATGGCTGAAAGGTCAATACAAAACAAAGACTGAGGCGCGACAAGATCTTGGTGTCCGTGAGGTAATCAACGACTTGAACTTCTACGATATGCTCAAAAATTTCACGGCGCTATTTGTGAGCATGGGTTATAGTGGTTTTATGCTCAATCTCGATGAAGCCATCAATCTTTATAAGATCTCGACATCGACGATGCGTGAAAAGAACTATGAAAAGATCCTGACGATATACAACGATTGTTTCCAAGGTAAGGTCAGCAACTTATTTATAAATATCGCGGGTACGCGTGAATTTCTTGAAAATGAACGTCGGGGTTTATTTAGCTACCAAGCATTGAAATCAAGGTTAGAAACGAATAAGTTCGAAACTCTGCAGATCCGTGATTTTGCACAGCCGGTGATTCGATTGATGCCGATCGATCATAATGAGATATTTGTATTGCTCAACAAACTTAAGGAGGTTTTTGAATTTCATTATAAGCTGGAAATTGATATTACGGACAGCGAGATTCAGAACTTTATGGAGGAAATGTATAATAAACCTGGTGCAAGTGAATTTTTGACACCCAGGGAAGTGATACGTGATTTTTTAAATATTTTGAGTATCCTGCGTCAAAATCCGGAGGTGGATAAGGCAGCATTATTTAGTGACATCCAAATTAAGGATGAGCGTCCAGTTGACGTTCTATTAGATAGCATAGAGGAACTATAATATGGCGTTTGAACTGCTCTCCGAACCAATCAGGCGCTACGTGAAGGATAAGCGCTGGGAAAGTCTTCGGCAGATCCAAGTGGCTGCCATTGAAAAAATCATGAAAAGTGAAGACAATGTGATATTGGCAAGTAGAACAGCGTCGGGTAAAACGGAGGCTGCCTTCCTCCCTATCCTATCCAAAATAAGTCAGCGGAGCAAGAGTGTTCAGGTCTTGTACGTCTCTCCATTAATTGCTTTGATTAATGATCAGTTTGTGCGTATAGAGGATCTCTGCAGCTATCTAGACATCAAAGTAACCAAATGGCATGGTGAAGCGAATAGAACGGCAAAGGAACACTTGATTAAAGACCCTAATGGCGTTGTACTGATTACTCCTGAGTCGCTGGAGGCGATGCTGATCAATAAGCCTCAAAATGCTAGAATCTTATTCAACGATCTCAAATACATTGTCATTGATGAGATCCATTCGTTTATCGGCACAGATAGAGGAATTCAACTCAAATCTATATTACACCGCATTCAAAAGGCTGCTGGTGTGACACCTTCTATCGTAGGTTTATCAGCGACTTTAGGCGATTTCGAAGAAGCCAAACGCATGACCGGTCGGCCAGAAGCGACCGTTGTACTGCGTGACCGGACTGCGAAGAGTATGATTACGTCATTCCGTTATTTTGAAAGCTCGTCTGCTCAACTTTCATTAGATCTCCTTAAAGATCTCTACAAAGAAACTTACAGCAATAAAGTTTTGGTATTTCCCAATAGCCGTGGCCGGGCCGAAGAAGTGGCTGTCAAGCTGAAAAGAATTGCCGAGAAGGTAAGAGGACATACTTCTTATTACTCACACCATTCATCAGTCGATCGCGAGCTAAGGGAATGGATCGAACATTTTGCGAAAACGAATACCTATCATCCTTTTGTGATATCCTGCACCTCGACACTTGAACTTGGTATTGATATTGGTAGCGTGGAAAAGGTGGTCCAGATAGATGCAACCCATTCCATTGCATCTCTTATACAACGTGTAGGTCGAAGCGGGCGCAAGGACGGGCAAGCTAGTTCTTTGTTGTTATACGCAACTGGAAAATGGAGCCTGCTACAATCACTGGCTTGCTGGGAACTTTACAAACAAGAGTTCATAGAACCACCCTTCGTAGCGCCCAAGCCTTTTGATCTATTTGCGCATCAGATATTGGCCATAGTAAAACAATATAGTGGCTTACCCATTTCGGTTTTAAAAACCGAGCTCGAGCAAAATTTCGCTTTTAAAGATATTACCTCCGAGGAGTTTGATGATATATTAGGCCATTTGATTGAAACCGATATGCTCGAACGATTGGGTCAAGAAGTCATCATCGGTCTCGAGGGTGAACGAATTGTCAATTCGCGAGATTTCTACTCGGTATTCGCTACTGAAATACATTTTAAAGTCTTACACGATGGCAAATCAATTGGTGATCTTCCCTCCTCCTCACCGATCATGATCGAAGACAATATCTTGTTGGCAGCCAAGATCTGGAAAGTAGTTGATATCGATTTTAGGAGTAGGAAAATATTCGTCAAGCCTACAAATGATGGAAAACCTCCCATTTTTGGTGGTGAGCCTGGTAATACACATCCATTAGTGAGGCAAAAAATGCTCGAATTGCTGATGACTTCATCAAAACACTCTGAACTGGATGAGCAATGCAGCGCGATATTGGCTGATATGCGTCAGGTGTTTCAGGATATTCCGATTGAGAGTTTGGAAGATGACCGTCCCCTATTTGTGGGAGAAAATTCCTATAAATTTTACACCTTTCAGGGTTCAAAGATATTTGACACGCTAAAATTCATTTTATCTGCGGTAGGTATAGAATTCCGGCACCTTGATCAATCAGCATCTATTGAAATTGATCGAGAGCAGGGCTTTGAATGGTCTGCTCCAAAACTGCTCGCTGTTTTGACAGATTTAGATCGTCATTTGGCGTTTCGGATTGATACGAATCCTGCTATATTAAGTTTCGCCAAATGGGCTATACTACTCCCTAAGGATAAACAAGTAGAGCTTTTAAAAAGTCGACGCTACGATTTTGAGGCTGCTATAAAATTTATAAATTCGGTTCGATGGGTTTATATAAATACCTATGCGGATGATTCTACCAAATTTGCTTTAGACGCTTAAATTGAAGTTTTATTACTATGGTTATTTCGCATCTAATTCTCGTAGAGATTGACACAGATAGCTCGACAATCGCTTTAAAAATCAAAGACCTCAAAAGTCTAAAGCTGGATAATTATTCTCGTGGCAAATACAGGAAAAGCTTTGCAATCTGTACAAACAATAAACATTTAGCGCTAAACATAAAATCTGGCATCGAGGCACTGCTTTTAGACTATATGATTAATGATTTCAATGGAACGACATATAGCATGTCTGCTTTGAATAAAGTGGTAAAAGGTTGCAATTTTTATAAGTCTGAGATTCCAGGCATCGAAATTATCAAGAATATTAAGGATCTAGCAAACTTCGAGATCCCTAATCTTGATACACACGACGGCATCAGAGAATTCTACGACAACTATAATCTGATTATCAATCAAATCGACGAAATAATAAGTAATGGCGCTGAATTTTCCAAAAACAACAGAAAAGACAAAATATCCATTATACACAACCGAAACTTACCAATTTTGGATCAACTAAATTTCGACTGGATATATAATAAAGATAACAACATAGTCTTTGACAATATTGGTCTAGCAAGATGGAAACGCGAAGGCCGATTTCCCGAGCATAGACGACTTATAGAGATGAAGTATTTTAGTAGATTTAAATGACATCTCGTCGTAAAACAAAGTGATATTTCCGAAGAAATTTACACCTAAAAAAATTAATAATTAATGTGGCAAATCCCAGGTTATAGTATGCCCGAAAAATAAATAAAATTTATGCAAGAAACAAAACGTAGAATCGCCCAATTAAAAAAAATTTATGCTGTAAAATCGTTATATGGTTCATGTTTCGGTAACACCTCCCCCGTCAAAAATAGGTTACAAAGATGGTTGTTGATGATTACTTTAATTTTGATCTGTATTCTGTTAGCTTATGGTGACGTTCTATTTCCCTATAATAAGGAATTCTATATTTATTTGATAAGCCTTGCTATCTTTTCGGTGTACTGGTTAATTAAAAGACTTAAAGAAGCTAATGAATTAAATAAAAACGGCTACTCAAATCTAGATGAGAGAATAGAATATGAAGTGAGCCGATATATTGAAAAATTGTCTGTACAAAGCCTCAAAATTTTAAAAGAATATTATCGAATGGAATATTTGAGAACAGATACAATCAAAAGCTATTTTCCTTGGGTAAATTTCTTTACGATATTGGGGGCATTGATAACAATTTCTATTAAAATTCTTCCTATAATTGATATTCCACATATTCATCTTTTTCTAATAATTGCGATGGTTTTATTTAGTTTTTGGTATTTATTTAGATTAATCGCGGATGAAATTAAAAGCTACCAAGCAGCACGTGATAGGGATTTATACCTTCTTCTGTTCAGCTTAGAAAGAGATAATATAGATTCATATATTAAAAAGAAGCTGGTTACACGAAATAACTATCGTTCATTTCAGCCAAATAGTTCAGCCATCCGATTGCATAAAAAGTGAAAAACATTAAATAGAAAATTTATCTTGATAAAATTACTAATATTATTAGTAATTTTGTTTTATGAAACCACTTGAAGTTCACTGCAGAAATCGTTTGCTATATGTCCGTATGACTATTGATGATAAGAGTATGGGCATGCGGGATTACTATTTGTATGACAAAAATGGAAAGTCATTCTACATATTCAGGCGATCGCAGGGCGAATGGGAATTAGCATACGGTGTACTGGCACACGACATTAAGGAGGCCTGCATCGATGCTCTTATTCGTCGGTTTGATCAAGATTCACCGGAGCTATTCTACAGCAATGGCAAACGCAATGTTGTCCGTATTAGCGTTAAGAAAGGCGGTATTTGGCACATTTATGTCAACAATGTTTATGTAGCATCTATCCAATATGACCTGTTTGCAAAGAAATTTGAATATCACCTGGACGATAATAAGCCACTGACGAAGGATCATATCGGAATGATCGAGCGAGGCGAAATTCACTGGAAGAAAGAGCGATGAAAAGTATACTATTCCGCTGCTTGATTGATGGTGAAATGAATTATGTCGATATATCAAAGCTATATGGCGGTAATTCTTTGCAGGTGATGATCAATAAATTTTTTATAACTTCTATATCTTTCCTAAATAATGAATGGATTATGCATTGCGACAGTTCAAGCTGGCTTACCTCCGATGAGCTGACTATTTTTATTGAGCATTTTGAAGCTGAGGTAGTGTATGAGGAAGAGATATAAAGAACTTCCCCCTAACCGGCAGAGGGAAGCAATTTGGCTAGTGAGTTGGTGTGCATAGCCGCAAACTATATGTAGTTTGTCTTTACATAAAGATAAGCACGTTATTTGAAATAGTTATTGTTCATTTCATAGATAACATTGTTCAAATCATCACTTTTTTCAAAGTTTGCTTTTCCATAAAAGAGATACAACCAATATGAAAGTGAACGGTCCATTTTCAGAATCAGCCCCCTTGTAAATCCACTTTCATATATGCTCTGAACAATTTATTAATACTATAATGCTAAGATTCCTGCGCCCTGTAACTTAGTTTTCAAATCTCGAAGTTCTGTCAAAATAGCCTGAACTTCAAGTTGAGAATACGTTGAAGATGGTATTGGTGCAATATCTGCTGTAGCTGCAGCTTGCTTTACTAGTCCTTTCTCAATAGTAGTAGCATCGGTAGCAGGAGAATGTCTTACCCACAGATTTACACCAGTACAAATGTAAAAAGTTCCATTAGATGTTATCCTAATTTGCCCAATAGTCCCCGGAGCTGTCAATGACGCCGGCGCTGTCTCAAAAGATTCCTTGGTTAGAATACCTTTCAAATAAGTGGCTATCGTATTTGTATTACCAATTACAACCGTATTTGATCCTTTACCTATAGATCCTTGTCCAATCACAATTTCATTAGTTACATCATTTGCACTAGCTTTAACTCCTTTACCGATATAAATACTATTAGATGATGATGAAAATGCGGTTACACCATCAGCGATATATTTTGCACATTCATGACCAATAGAGGTATTGTTATTCCCACTATTTATATTCTGTCCGGAACCATAGCCGCAGTACGTATTCATGCTGCCGGTATTATTTTTATATCCTGAGTTCCACCCCAGAAAGGTGTTTGCTCCACCTGTAGTGGTACCATAACCTGACTGAAATCCCACTGAAGTATTTGCATTTGCTATGGTAGCTTGCAACAAAGCTGCCCTACCGATGCCCGTGTTAGAATGACCTGCGGTATTAGCTGCCAATGCACTGGTTCCTATGCCAGTATTATCACGGTCCGATTTATCGTCATTGCCGCCAGCATTTTCTCCGACATAGGTAGATCTACCACTATTAACTAATCCTAATCTACCATCTATATTCAATACACCACCTTCATTGGTTAAAATTCTGTCCATCGATACAGGGCCATCATATCTTGCAGAACCATCGATGTTAAACCCTTGTACAGTAGAATTATTAGCAGAATGGATACCTTTTGTTATTTCATTATTATTTATTGTTACTCTTGAATTATTAACAGCTGAGATAGATGGGGAAGTAGCGTTGCCATGTAAGGAATACTCTGATAGACCTGTAATTGCGACCCTAGAATTATATGCATAAATAGAACTTGCCATCGCACCTCCATTTCCAATAGCCAATTCTCCGTTCCCCACTCCTGTCAAACCGTCTACAATTACGTTAGATGCTATACATCTGACAATACCAATTTTATTCAATTCAGCACCACATCCCGATATGTTTATTGTTTTAGCGTTTTCAATATTATATCCATATTGTGCACCACTATCTGAAGCGCAAGAGTATAATCCACTATAAATACTCCCTTGAAAAAAATATCCATATCGACCACTTCCATTCGCAAAACAATTGTGTAGTTCTATTGTCGTACCATTTTTGAAATAAAAGCCATCAAGAACACAGTCAACTGTTAATACCCGTTCAGCGTATATGATCCAAGCATTGAAACTATAAATACCATATTGGAATCCTTTTATATAAAGATTTTTAAATGAAAAATAAGCTGAGGTTTTGTTATCGGCGTCGATGAAAATTGCCGGATATGTCTTTTCTGCTGCCGAACAGTTTAGGGAAATATTTTCAATAACTATCCACCTGTTCTTTAACAAGAGTCCTCCTGTCGCACCACTAAAAGTTATCCTAACTTTGGAATTCATTGAATTATCAAAGTCGCATATTCTTCCGCTGAGTTTAATGGGGTTTTCTAAAGAGATTCTTTCGGTAATTATGTATTCACCATCTCTGAACTTAATATTTTTGTTTCCCAAAGCAACCAGATTCTTTAATGCGACGGTGTCTTCTAACGGTGATACTCCATCTCCTTTTGCTCCAAAATATGTAACATCTATTGCCTCTTCAAATATATGAATGAGCTTCACATTATTAGAAGTAACAATTATACTTCCTCCATCATCTTGTCCCGGATCAGGATCTGTTAATGGATTAACATAGTAATAAATAATAGATGCTGGGGTATCCCCTTTTTTGTAATATCCCAATAACTGTACGCCATCATAAGTTCCGTTTTGTAAAGCTGTAATTTCAGCTGCAGTTAAGCCTCGCATAGCCGCCATTGTCTCTTTAACTAAAAATTGATTTGCCATATTCTTTGTTTTTTATATGTAAAGCAAAAGTATGGTTGCTGGGGAGGCTATCTGAGGAAAAGAAGGTGTATGTAAGCGGTATCGGGGAGATACCGAAAAGTACAGACTTTTTATTCATATTTCCCATTTTCTTGAAACAAAAAGAGCTTCCCTCGAACCGGCAGAGGAAAGCAATTTGGCTAATGAGATGGTTTTACCTAGCCGCAAACTATATGTAGTTTGTCTTTATATAAAGATAAGCACGTTATTTGAAATAGTTATTGTTCATTTCATAGAAAACGTTGTTCAAAACACTAAAACTCTAATCATCATCCATACTCTTAGCGAATAAACAGAGGTCATTATGTTGCTAAAATCCCTCTGTTCTTAATTTGGTCTTTAAATCCCGAAGTTCAGACAGTATGGACTGGATTTCCATCTGGGTATATGCGGGAGATGGATTACCTGCGCAATCAGGAGAAATTGCAGCTTGACTTACAACTCCTTTTGTGGTAGAAGAAGCATTGGGAACCGCAGATCTAAAAGTAAATCCATCCCAGATCATAAGTGTATTCGCATCAGTATTAAACCAGTCATAGGAACGCAGTGATCCCTGATCCAATAAAGGCATATTGGCTGTTCCACCTATATTCTGAAAATCTTTGAGCATATAATTTTTTAGTTTTTTAAGATGATTGCCCATGCTAATACAATTGGTACGATTGAGCGGCACCTGGTAAAATATACCTGTTACACCTGAAAAATCAACCGTTGATGCTATTATTACAGACTGTAATATCTGTGGCTGCTATTGTATTGTTGATATAGATTCCAGTCTGATTGATTGCAGTTAAGACAATATCGTTGTCTGCCACGACCAAATCATTTTCATGTAGAGGTGACAATAGAAGTATACCGCCGTCAACTTCATTTTTTGTGATTCTCAAGTTCTTACCAGACGAAATCTGTAACGGTGATTTAAGCCTATTACCCGAAATAGTCCCCGTATAGGCAAAAGTTCCGGCAGTGTTGTTAAAGGAATTAAACATTTTTAATGATCCTATATCATTGTTCACAATCTCAACTTTGGAGAGATCAGGGCTACTATTTTTATTAAATTCGTAATTTCCAACGCCAGTATTACCCGAAAATATTAAATCAATCTGATGAGCGAAGCCCGAGAATACATTCCCTCCATTAAATGATTATTGGAAACTATGGACCTGCCTATATTTCTGGTCTGCAAAGAGGGTAAGATTTTATTCTCTTGAAAGCAATAGTTATTGTTGAACACCAAATTGTTAAATCCTACTGAAGTTTCAATGATGAAAGTAGAGCTATTACTAGCCGAATTAGTGTTATATAGGTAATTTGAGTCTATTTCCAGATCGGTGATGCTATAGCCGTTTTGAAAATTGTGTACCAAACAACCAGTAGAGCGTCCCCTTGATTCTATTTCTGGTTATTTTTAAATCCCATTAAATGAAGTAAAATTTATATCAACAATTAAACCGACGGTATTTTAGTGAGACTACATGGGGTTATTTGAGTGAGAATTAACAAATCTACACTGGTGTTGACATAGACCATAAATTTGACCTATTCCAATAATTAATAAGCTAGAGAAACTTAAATTATCTGTTCAGAAAAGAAATACCACATATTATTTAAAAAAAATTGCTTTTATCAGAACTTCGTACTATCTTTAAAATGTAATATCTATTATTAACACTATATTATGAAAATATTGAACGCTTTTGACAGGAGAAAGAAAGACGATCTTTTCAATGTCAGTAATTACTTACTTAATGAATCTAACACCAATTTTACCAAAAAAAAATTAGCTGAGCATATCAGAGAGCACCGTGAATACCCTTCTTTATTGGCTCTGAAAGACAGTCTTTCCATATATGGTATTGAATCAGCCGCCATTCGAAAAGGCGAATATCGACTTGAGGACTTTGAAACACCATTTATATCCTCTATTCAAAGAGAGGGTTGGCCTAAAGCAAATTTTACTGTCGTCACAAAAGTAGAGTCCAATCTTGTTGAATTTATAGATCCTATCTCCCACAAAAAAGATACAACCTCGGTCGAACAGTTCGAAAGGCTGGACAAGGATGTGATCTTACTAGTAGACAGTTCGAGCCCAAAAGATGAAGATAATTTTCTGGAAAACAAAAAAATACAGAGAAACAGTTTGATTTCCAAACTAATACCATTATTCTTAGTATTTATAGCACTTTTGTCTTCTAGTGGTTCAGTACTATTTGCACACCCCTTCAGCAGCACATCGGTATATGGACTAATCTTTTTATTGACTTCATGTGTCGGCCTGCTGACGACCGTATTGCTGGTATGGCACGAAATAGATGCACACAATCCTTTTCTTAAAGAAGTCTGTGGTGGAGGTAATTCAAAACTTAACTGTGATGCTGTACTATCATCCTCGTCTTCGGCTTTTCTAGGTATAAACTGGTCTGCATGGGGATTTGCTTTCTTTGCTACATTTTTTACGATACAGGTCTTCCTACCAGCAAATCCACCTACTATCCTATTGTGGTCGTATGCATCTCTTCTGGTGTCACCATACATCGTATTCTCCGTTTATCAACAGTGGTTTGTAATCAAGCAGTGGTGTCCCCTCTGTCTCACCGTACAGGTCATACTTGCTATAAATGCAATAGTGTCTGCTTTTTACCTATTTACCTATATAGACTCAATATCTAGTCTTGACATATATACCTTAACATTATCCTTATTAACAGGGCTTTCCTTACTGATCGTAGTATATATCGCTATACCGCTACTCAGGCGTGCAAATGACAGTAAGGACTACGAACAGAAATGGAAAAACCTACGCTACAGTCCGGAGATATTCCAGGCGCTCCTTGAGAGAAGTGAGAAGATAACATTTCCTGTCGATGGTCTAGGAATAGTTATAGGAAATCCAGAAGCCCAGCATGAGATCATCAAGGTATGCAATCCATACTGCGGCCCATGCGCCAACGCACATCCCGAACTGGAGTCCATCCTACACAAAAACACTGATGTCAAAATACGCATCATATTTACCGCTACCGGTGAGGATAATGATATGAAAACGCCTCCTGTGGCACACCTACTGGCTATACAGCAACTACACGGACAAAAAGTAGTGCATCGAGCTCTTGACGACTGGTATCTTGCTTCGGTCAAAGATTACGACACATTTGCGATGAAATATCCGATGAACGGTGAACTGAAAGATCAGAAAGACAAAATGCAGGCAATGAATAAGTGGTGCAACGATATGAAGATAAGGGCAACGCCTACGATATATGTGAATGGCATGGAACTGCCGGACAGTTATAAAGTTGCGGACCTAAAGAATTTTTTCTAGGAAAAAGAGCCCGAGCCGGTTGCAAACGATCTCGGGCCAAGAGAGCTCAATTGCCTCTCAGTACTAACTAATTAACTAGACAATCTGGCATGAGCAAATTGTCCTAAAATTAATATACAAAAGTATGAAAAAGATTTCATTAAAAAATCTGGACAGCTTCAACATGGAGATCCTGTCCAAAAATGAACTTAAGAAAGTAATTGGAGGGTCCTCCGCCGAATGTGGTGTTCAGGGAGGAGGGGCAATGTGCCCCCCTGGTCTGTGCTGTAGCACATATGGTTATTGCGGTAATACCTCGCCCTACTGCGTTGAAGGCTGCCAAAGTCAGTGTACAGGAGATTGGACGACATTTGAATGTCGCTGTTATGATAGTGGTATAACATGGGTAGCTAAGTATAAAGATGCTTATACGATGGCTGATTATATCTATAATACTTGTGAGTCGGGTGGAGCCTGTTTCGCTGTTTAATTATTAATAATCGTAGCGTAGTAATAAATACTACGCTATGTAACGTTTTATACTATAGATAATGATAAAGGAGCAAAATATATTTGCAATAGTAATCTTACTTTTACTTTCTTCAATTAATGTATACGGTCAGCACTTTGAGTTTAATAAGAGGTTATTATATAAATTAACATACGCACCAAATAGTTCAGAAAAAACAAATCTTTCTGAAGAATATTTTGAGATGTTTATAAATGATTCCATATCACTTTTTAGATCATTTAACAAAGGTAAGCTTGACTCTGCTAACCAGATAGGATTTCAGAATGGGAATACATTTGGAGACATAAGTGTTGCAACAGCTTATTATACCAAGTTTAATTTCCAAATATTAAAAAAGGATAATACGATATCCTTTTTTGATTACATAGAAGGATTTAGTGAAGATCTTCTTAAATATGATGAAAAGCTCGAATTGAAGTGGGTCATTATGCCTGACACGAAGACGATCCATGGAATGGAATGTCAGTTGGCATCTACAAATTATGCCGGTAGAGTATGGAACGCATGGTTTGGTAAGGATGTTCCGATTTTTGAAGGACCATATAAATTTAGCGGACTTCCAGGATTGATCATCAAAATAACATCAGACGATAATACGTGGGATTTTGATTTGGTGAATTTAAATACGAACGAAATCAAAAAAATATTCTTTAATCAGTACCCAAAGTTACAAATTAAGACCTTTTCAAAAAAAGATTTTTATAAAGAAACCAACTATTATAAAATTAACAGAATCCAAATAGACGAAAGTGCGGGTAAGATTATATTTCCAACAGCTAACGATAGAAAAATGATGCAAACTAATTACAATCATCGCCTTAAACAATATAGCAATAAGATTGAAATATGCCCTTAATGCATTATGAGGTATATACTGTTCATATTTCTATTAACAAACCAACTGGCCTTTTCGCAAACCACAATTTCGGGAAGATTAATTGATGAACAAAGCAAAGCTATATCGAATGTTTCTGTTTCCTATAAAAAGGTGGGCAGTGCAGCTTTATTAGGTTTTGGTCGCTCAGATGACAACGGGTTGTACAGTTTATCTGTCAAAGCGACAGGTTTAGATAGTATACAGTTAGATTTTCAGCATATGAATTATGCTAAAAAATCGGTGGTCGTAGAAAATCGCACAGCCAGTTATACCTATCAACTAACACTACAAACACGTCGAATTGAAGAGGTAGAAGTCGCCAATATGCCAATCTACAAACGCAAAGATACGATCAATTATGATGTGAATGCTTTTACCTCCAAACAAGATCGCGTTATTGCAGATATTATAAAAAAGCTACCTGGTATAGAGATGCAGGGTGATCAAATTCTATATCAAGGAAAACCCATACAAAAGTATATGGTCAATAATCTGGATCTAATGGAAGGTCGTTATGGTATGATTAATAATAATCTTCCTGCTGACGCTGTCAAGAAAGTGCAAGTAGTCGAAAATGACCAGCCCATCAAAATATTAGATTCCTTGGTTTTTTCGGATAGAGCGTCGTTGAATCTGGAACTAAAGAAGTCTACCACTACTGGTACAGGAAAAATAGGTGTCGGCTATCGGCCCGTCCTTTGGGATTTAAATCTTACACCGATGACTTTTGGAAAGACCTTTCAACTACTCAATTCTTTTCAAACCAATAATACAGGTTATGATGCATCGAAAGATCTACGAGCTTTTTATACAGGAGGGATGTTTTTTGGAACAAAATCATCTATCTCCAATGGTAAGGCATTTCTGGCAGTCCGTAATATATCAAGCCCGAGTTTTGATGAGAAGAAATGGCTGGACAATAAGCTTTTTCTCTTTAGTACCAATACTTTACAAAAATTGAAAAACGGCATAGAACTCAAAGGTAATGTCTCTTATTATCACGATACACACAAAAGGGAAGGTTTTACGGCTACACAGTATTATACTTCGGACCATATTATTTATAGTTCAGAAAATATCAATAATAACTATCGCAACCAAGTATTTGATACAGGACTCTTGATCGAAAAGAATGAAAGAGGCATTTATTTAAGAAATAGTACCAAGTTCCAGAAAAAATGGAATAGAGACTTAGGAAACCTGCTATTTAATGCAGTAGATCAGATTAATCAACGGAAAAATTATTTAGACGCGGCATTTATGAATAGCTTATCTATAGCAAGATTTATCGGTAAGCAACTAGTCAATATCAATTCGGCAATAAATTACAATAAGACTCCTCAACAATTAGTAGTAACCCCTGGACAATTCGAAGACTTATTGAATGAGGGAAATCCTTTTGAACAAATGAGACAGCAGGTTCATTTTAAGAGATTTTCAATAGATAATAGTATAGGTTTTATGCGAAAAATAAAATATTTGACAATCTCACCTACGGTAGAACTAAACTACGATTATAATAAACTAAACACTGTGGTCGATATCAATGAAAACAGTCAGCAAAAGTTATTGGGACATGATTATATCAATGCCATGAATAATTCACAATTAAATCTAGCATTGCATCTACGGATCGGCTGGGAAGACACACAATGGAAATTTAATTTCAGTACACCTTATAATTTATACTACTTTAATGTTCGTGAGCAGGGAGCTAAAACACTTGATAACGAACTGAAAAATACATTCAACCCTTCTGCAAACCTTACATATCTGTTTAATTCCAATCATCAGTTCTCGACATCATTATCTGGAGCTAGGGCTTTTGGAGAATTAAATAATTTTTACAATGGCTATATCATCAGTCAGTATCGTACTATGCAACGCTATGATGCACGTTTATTGCAAACAGATAATAAATCTGGTTCGATCGGTTATAATTATAAAAATACTTTGAAAGCCAATTTTGCGAATATTCGCTATAGTTATACCAAAGGAGAGAATGATTACATATTTAGTAGTATTATTGATGAATTAGGTAGAAATACAATCACTGTCGTCGATCAGAATAGTAGTAATAGCCGTCATGATTTCACAGGAGGATTATCTCGATTTTTCTCAGGTATAAAAACAGCTGTAAAGTTAAATGCTTCAGTGAATTGGACAACATCTGACTATTTGCTTAATGGTGTATCAGACAAGCAGCGAGGACGAGGACAGTCAGTAAACCTTGAAATAATAAACAGTCTGTCATCGGTTATTTCAGGAGATTTCAAAAGTGTTTATGGTCGTATTAAGAATATATTCTCTACATCCGAACAGCTCAGTGTTTACAGTAGTTATTACTTGAATTTGGTGCTTCACCTATCGGAGAAGCACAGCTTAACGATTAGTAAATCACTATATACCAACAACTTAAAAAACCAAAGAGATCAATATTTCTTAGATTTCACCTATCGTTATCGTATTGATAAGTGGAAAACAGATATCGAGCTTAATGGGCAGAATTTATTTAACAATAATCGATTTGTACAACAATTTTCTAATAATATCGAATTGATACAATCGACATTTGAGTTGAGACCTCGACAGTTTATTCTATCTACAAGTTTTAAGTTCTAGAACTTAGTGATTAAAACAAAACCTTATGATTATAAATATTGACAATTAATTATTATTTAAGAGTATGGATAGAATGGCAAGTCAAAAATATTAATGCTCTTGTATAGGTTTAGCTGTCATTTTTCGAAAGTTGCTTCCAAATAATATCGTTAGAAAATGAAATCGAAGAAGAACCAATGATGAAAGGCTTTGGAAACTTACCAGTAGTAAATTTTTTGTATCCCCATTACACAAAGGAATGACCCATAGAATATATGAGACCGAAAAACTAAATAACAGAATAGAAGGATTTATAAAACAATCTGATACGCTCTTTTATTTTACAATTTTAATAACCTACTAATGCTTAAACGTTTCCCCCACTACAAACAGATGGATCAGATGGACTGTGGTGCCACGAGTCTACGTATCGTATTTAAATATTATGGCAAGCAGGTATCCATTCATAAAATACGTAAGCTATGCCAAACCACCAAAAATGGTGTTAATCTGCTCGGCATATCCCAAGCAGCAGAAAGACTGGGATTCCGTACATACGGTGTACGTTTATCGCTGGAACAACTTAAACAGATAGAGCTGCCCGCTATCCTGCACTGGACCCAGAGTCACTTTGTAGTACTCTATAAAATACGCAAAGGCAGATATTATATTTCCGATCCAGCCTCGGGTCTTGTGTCCTACAATGAAAAGGAGTTTAGCAATTATTGGTTTTCTAACAAAGAACTCCATGAGGGACTATCTCTCCTACTGAGCCCGGGACCTGAGTTCTACCAAATTGATGAGGATGAGCCCGATCTAACACTGGGATGGCGCAAGATGTTTACTTATTTCTATAAATACAAAAAGCTCTTCATACAGCTGATACTTGGTATGCTGCTCGGTACAATATTGTCACTGATCACCCCCTTCCTGACACAGTCGGTAGTAGATATCGGTATCAACACAAAAAACATAAGCTTCATCAATCTGATACTCATTGCCCAGCTGATGCTATTCGTTGGTAGTACTGCTGTAAGTTTCATCCGCTCATGGATCATGCTGCATATCAGTACTCGTGTCAACATATCCATATTGACCGATCTGCTGATCAAGCTCATGAAACTGCCCATGAGTTTCTTTGATCTCAAGACGCATGGTGATATTATGCAGCGCATGTCCGACCAACAACGTATAGAGGGATTTCTTACCGGAAGTACGCTCAATACCTTGTTCTCCTTAATTAATATGCTGATCTTTGGCAGTCTATTGATCGTTTATGACGGCACCATATTCATAGTGTTCCTCGGAGCGACTGCACTGTATACGCTATGGATACTGGCCTTTATGAAATATAGACGTGAGCTGGATCACCGCCGGTTCAAAATATCATCTGAAAACCAGACCTATATGGTGGAAATGATACAGAGCATGCAAGACATAAAGCTCAACAATGCCCAGAAGAACAAACGCTGGGGCTGGGAAGCATTACAGTCCAAACTTTTTAAGTTCAGCGTGGAAAGTCTGGCATTATCCCAGTATCAGTCCATCGGATCTATGGCTATCAATCAGGCAAAAGGTATATTAATCACCTTTATCTCTGCCAAAGCTGTGATCGATGGCGAAATCACACTGGGCGGAATGATGGCCATACAATACATCGTCGGTATGGTATCCAACCCGGTGGAATCGCTGCTGGCCTTCATGCAGTCGTATCAGGATGCAAAGATCAGCATGGAGAGGCTCAACGAGATCTACGAAACAGAGGAAGAGGAAGATATCCGCAAAGATTATCTGACCAAGCTTCCTAATGACCGGACTATAGAACTGCGCAATCTTACTTTCCGGTATTATGGTGCTGGAAACGACCCCGTATTCACCAAGCTCAACCTCACCTTTCCATCAGGTCGTACAACAGCCATTGTCGGAGCCAGCGGCAGTGGCAAGACGACCATATTGAAACTGCTACTACGTTATTATAATCCCGAAGATGGCGAAATACTGGTCGGTGGAAAAAGACTGGACCAGATCGACTTCGGCCTATGGCGCGACAGCTGCGGCTCGGTGATGCAGGAAAACTTCCTGTATGCGGACAGCATCGAGCGTAATATCGCTATCAATGATGAATTTCCGGATGAAGAAAAGGTAAAGCATGCTGTACATATTGCCAACATGGAAGAATTTGTGGCGGATGAACCGTTTGGGCTGGCCACCAAAATCGGTACCGCCGGAAAAGGAATCAGTCAGGGACAACGACAGCGCCTCATGATCGCACGGGCCGTATACAAAGATCCGGCTTTCATATTCCTGGATGAAGCTACCAATTCCCTGGATGCAAACAACGAAAGGGAAATAGTGGAAAAACTGGACAGTTTTTTTGATAAACGGACAGTCATCGTCGTGGCCCACCGTCTCAGTACAGTACGCAATGCGGATAATATCATCGTACTGGAAAAAGGTGAAGTGGCGGAACAGGGTACGCATACCGAACTGACCGCAAAAAGAGGGAAATATTACGAACTGGTCAAGAACCAATTGGAACTAGGAAACTAAACGCATGAAAAAGAACATACAAGAAGATATCCACTCCGAAGACTTGCAGGAAATAATTGCAAAGCCGCCATCTTGGCTACTTAGACGGGGTGTATCTTTCATCCTAACGACCATAGTCATAATTTTCACCCTGTCGGTATTTATAAGGTATCCCGAAATGGTACCTGTCACTATGAAATTCAATACCTCAAACGCTCCTAAAGCATTAGTGAGCAAAGTCAATGGTAACATCGTCGGCATACGAGTTAAAGAAGGACAATGGATAGAGAAAGGAACCGACATAGCTTATCTCGAAAGCATCGGTGACCATCAGCAGGTAATAGATATACTCGAACGATTACGTAGTATCCGGCGGGCTCCTATATCGGTCGATGAACTTAAAACCCTCGTCTCCCCAATGGAACTAGATCTGGGAGAACTACAAAGTAGCTATCAAAATTTCTATCTCGCATACCTCAACTATATGGCTATAAACCGTGAAGGCATATTCCATAAAAGAAAGAATTTTATACAAGAAGAGGTCAGCTATGTCAACGATCAAAATCGCAGAATGCAACAAATTTATGAACTGCAAAAAAAGGAATTGGAACTAGCTGAGGCGGAATATGAAAAATACAGATTTTTGGCGGAAAAGAAAATTATAAGTCCGCTGGAACTGCAGCAAAAAGAAGCCCTACTCCTCGCCAAGCGACAGGCTGTACCACAAATGGAGAACACATTAATCGGCAATAAAAGTAGCCTCCTCGCAAAGGACAAAGAACTCTCTGAAATCAATAACCAGATCATGGAAGAGGAGAAAAAATTCTTTCAATCCATGAATACGTTTATATCTGATGCTGAAAACTGGAAGAAACAATATGTCATTACCGCTGCTTCTGAGGGATATTTAGTGTACGGAGATTTTCTCCAAGAAAATCAGTTGGTAAAAACTGGCGACATATTATTCTACATCAACGCTGGTCGCGAAGATTATTATGGAGAAGTTTTACTGCCTCAGGCCATGTCGTCTAAAGTCAAACGCAAACAAAAGGTTGTCATCAAGGTGAGGAGCTACCCCCACCAGGAATATGGATATCTTAATGGAACTGTAGATTATATCTCGGACATTCCGGTCAGGGACAGTTTGTTCTTTTCGAAAGTGGTACTGACACGAAGCGATCAGGACTCACTCATCAGATTGAAACCTGGAATAATGGCAGATGCAGAAATCATCACCGAAGATATGTCTATATTCAAGCGTATATGGTTAAATCTCACTAAATCACTGAAATTTTAATTAAAACACAGATCTTTACACGATAGAAACTCTTTGTAAAATATTGAGCAAAAAGAAGTCGGGCAGCGGCCGTTTTTCTAGTTTCATGATGTGCAAACAGGGAAGGGAGTCTCCTCCAGCGATACTCTTAAAACTTGACAATAGTCTTAGAAAATTTTTTAGTATACTTTGAAGTACACTTGGTTTCGTTTTAGGGCTTTTGCCATTAAACTATTTAGTTGATAAGGAATAGGCTGGAGAATCTGGTTTAATTACAACATTAGATTCAGTTGCAAAATGGACATCTAAACCGATTTTAAGAAATATACTACGCTCATTTAAGAAATAACAAATATGGTATTACACTGATGCAACAGAACAAGCAATGTATCTTTATAATAATGCATTTGGAAGAAATTATTTACAGAATTCTAATGTCTGAGAGCCCCATCGTAATTTATTTATAGATTGCGCGATAATAAAACACGCCAATAAAATACTGATCTGCCAACGATCTGCTTCGATGAAACTGCCATTGAAATGGGAGTTTCCGGGAGGGAAGATCGAAACCGGAGAATCTAAAGAAGACTGCCTACGCAGAGAGATCAATGAGGAACTCAATATTGATATCACCATACGCAAAGCGCTCACGATGGTCGAGTATCACTATGCAGTCTTTTCGCTGCAGCTCTACCCTTTTGTATGCAGCCTACAATCTGGAGAAGTAAAAGCCCTAAAACAAAAAGAGCTTCCCTCTAACCGGCAGAGGGAAGCAATTTTGCTACTTGGTCGATGCTATTAGCCTTGAAACCAACAAGTGGTTTTCTATCTATAAAGATAAGCAGGTTATCTGAAACAGCTATTGTTCATTTTATCGAAAATGTTCATCAAATCATCACTTTTGCTAAAATTATCTCCTCTAAAGAATCTTCAAAGATTAAAGTTGCTTACTTTTTCAAATTTAGACGGTAAAGTTCCCAAACGACTGATAATTTGTGATGAGGTTGGTATTTATCTCCGTACCAACGGTACAATCTTTAAAGACATTCCCTGACGAAACGATATCCGAAGTATTTGAATTATACAAAATCCCTCTAGCTGACGTTCTGATCTTATTATTAAAGATCTGTACATCCTTAATGGTATAGTTCTGCAATATACTGGCGAAAACCATCATTTTAAGGATATATGCACCTGAATATAGCTCACCGCCAAAGTCTTATTCTATGAGCAGTGGTTGGGAGAAAATGAAGTGGCTTTCTTGGAAGCGAGAGCTGGAAAAAATAGATCAGGCCGCAGATTGTCTGCGCTGCGGAGACTACCAGCCTGAACAGGGATATATCGTAGAAGAAGTATTTATCCCCCCTTATGAACTTTGATGATTCCAGTAGGGAACTTGAAATTCTCAAAAAGCATTGTAAAATGGACGAAAGTCGGGCATACCGCCATAATTTCTTAATTATGCTCTACTTTATTTATAAATTCAAAAACAGCGTTACTGAATTCTTTATTTTTTTCGTAATAAAGTATATGTCCGCCGCTGATCTCTTTTATTGTTGCGTTTGGGAAATTAAAAGATTTAAAATGTTCTTCGCCGATCGCGTGATCTTTTGTTCCGCTAATTATTAAAACTGGTACCTTGATTTGGTGCGTGATTTTTGCATAGTCTTTTTGATAATCATTTATATCCAATGCTTTTTTGGCAAATTCAAATTTGCTGGGGTTTTCGTCATCTATTTTGTTGAGTAAATCAACGTTGTTTATATTATCCGAAAGTAACTTATAGATATATCCTTCTTTAACAAATTTAGATTGCGCTTTCTTAAAAGTAGGGATTATTTGAGAAGAATCAACTGCTTTATAATCGGTCTTTAAAAGGCTGTTCATATAATCAATTTGATTCTGAATCGAGTAAAAAAGGTTTAGTGTTGAATTAACAAGGATAACCCCTTTAAGATGGTTCGGGTATTTTTGGGCATAATTTACGGCTAAAATCCCACCGAAAGAATGTGCCATTAAATATACACTGTCCGCCTCGTATCTTTGTCTGATTGCTTCTATATCTTTAAGCATTCTCTCTAAAGAGTAATCATCATTTTTGGAGCCTTCCGAACGCCCACAGCCTCTTTGATCATAATAAATCATGGTAAGCTGGCTTTCTAAACTTTTCCCTCCTAAATCTTCTAACGATTTGCTCCAGGCTCCCGGTCCACCGTGAATAAAAATAACAAGTGGTCCGCTGCCAGCCTTTTTCGTGTATAATTTGATTTGGTCATCTGCCATCACATAATCAACTACTGATGGAGATTCCTGTGCTTTCAAATTTGAACTGATCGTGAGGAACAAAATCAGAAAAGAAGTTAGTTTATATATCTTTTTCATTATTTTTTTATTTCTATTATTGACAACATTTGCCCTATCTAAAAAAATGACTGTTAGCGGTTCTACTATCTAAGTTATTTTATTGTTTCGGCTTTCACCATGATGTATTCTTTCCGGTCTATTTATAAGTATTCTCCTTTTATTACGAAAAACGTCCCCCGAATAGTGCCTGCCAATTTGGATTTTTGTCTGGCGAACTTAAACCTGGATAATTCATTTGGAACTTCCATTCCTTCGGACAGCTTGAAACCAACAGCTCTTTTCTTGGGATTATCGAGTGGATATAGCACATTAATCCCCAGACCGCTTTCATAAAACACAAACACCCATTTGATGTTTTCAACGTTCATGGTTGCCGTCTCCAATGGTTTAGCCTCAATCACTATGTTTCGTTCTTCTTTTAAAATCTTATGCACCCAGTCAATGGTCTCCTTACTTTCAGAGGCGGATTCAGTCATAAATTCAGCGTTGTACTTATTCATGAAATAACGAGCTTCATTTGCCCGCAGACCGGCGATTGCTTCTGCCACGGGGGATGATTCTAACCCCGATATGGTTACGTTTTTAAAATCTATTTTATTAGCCATATTCTTATTCTTTTAATTGTTTTTGAAATTAATTTTTCTATCTGCTGGTCTGAAATACCAAGACAAAACAGTAACGGATAATAATATCAAAGAAGGTAAGGCTTCTGTGAATGGCTGACCAACGGCTAAATGGGAAATCAAAGCACCGGACATGACAAAGAAAAAACCAGCGTAAGCCCACTCTTTCAATAATAAAAATCCGGGGATAAGAATAGCTACGACCCCCAATAGTTTCCATACACCAAGAATGCTTAAAACATACAACGGATAACCCAATGAACTTGCAATTTCATTATATCCGCCAATTTGTAACATTTGCTGCACGCCACCTGCCGTCATCCCGATGGAGAGGAATATTGTTGCAACCCAATAAATGATTTTGTTTCGCTTTTCCATAAATTGTTATTTTAAATTGTTTATAATTTCCTGTAGTCTGTCGTGCGCCATATTTAACCCACTCGCAAAAGGTAGTTTGAGTTGCTCCGCTCGATGTCTCTCTGACTTATAAATAATTTGAATCGTCAGTTTGCTGGTATCGTCATTAAGCTTCTCAAAGGTTAAAAATTCAAGCTGGACACCGATAGGTGCATTTTCCATTTCAAATGTCCTTATGATTTTTTGGTTGGGGACCACCGTGTGGATTGTCCCGTTTGCTTTAAATGCTACATTGCCGCCGTAAGACGTTTCAAACTGATAGCTACCATGATTTTTACTTTCGAGTTTAATCACTTTTGTTCCCATCCATTGTTCAATAAGTTCGGCTTCTGAATAGGCCTTAAACAGTAACTCTACAGGTAAATCAAATGTTCTTGTAATCACTAATTCCTGTTTGCCGTCCTTGGCTTCGATTTTTGTTTTCTGTTCCATGTATTACTTCTTTTTATATTTTTTCATGACAGCTTCCAGCTTATTAAATTTAACTTCCCACATTTGTCTGAACGGTTCGATGAAGTCTCCTATTTCTCTCATTTTTTGTGGATTAAAGTGATAATAAATTTCTCTGCCTTGCTGTTCCTGTTTTAGAAGTTCACATTCCGTCAGAATTTGTATGTGTTTTGAAACTGTAGGTCTTGCTGTATCAAAATTGGAAGCGATTGCTCCTGCCGTCATTGGCTGAGCGGCCAACAACAGGAGTATTCCTCTTCGTGTTGGATCGGCAATAGCCTGAAAAACATCTCGTCTTAATTTCATTGTGTAGTCATTTGACTTCAAATATAAGTGTAGTTATTTAACTACGCAAATTATTTATTCTTTTTTTTGTCAGATAAAAGCATCCCGTACCATCCGGACTTTGTACTATACTTCTCTGTTCGAATATTCTGCAGCAATAACAGTATTTAGAAGTACCTTTTGCGAGCCAATGTTAGCTAGGTCAGTTAAAGCAACAATATCTTTCTCTTGATCAGCTGCGAGGCAATAGCCGACAAGTGCTCTACTAACCTAGGTTCCGATACCTCTTCCCCAGTAGCTTTCTCGGAGCATATATTCTATTTCTATCCAAGCGGTATTTTCCGCGAATACCTTGGCTAGGCATACGCCTACAAAGTCACCATTCTGAGCGTCAAATATTCCCCACCTGCTAAGTGGCCCCATTTTGTAATCTACCAATGCTTTTTCAAACATACCTTTTAGCTCCTCAGGAGATTTGTATGGAAGATAACGGGAAACGTTCTCATCTTTGAACAGGTCCAAGAATAGATTAAGTTCCTGAGAGGTAAATTCCCGTATAATAATATTTTCGTTCTTGTAGTACATATCAATAAGAATAGTTCTGGTTTATAAAGATCTTAAAAATACATAAATCCATCCAGATCAGCTGATTGTAAATTCTTAATTATCAACCAAAATTGTATGTCCCTAAGACTTTGAGAATGGCATTGGTCAATGGATCAATATCAGAGATGCTTTTGTTAGCTATAGCTTGTGGCGATCTCCTACTCCATTGTACTTTATTTCTTTGCTTTTGTCTAATCCCTGTTTCATAGCCTATACCCCAACCATCCAATTGCATAAAAAAAGAGGAAAATGTTAAATCGAAAATTTAACTTGATAAATTACTAATATTATTAGTAATTTTGTTTTATGAAACCACTTGAAGTTCACTGCAGAAATCGTGTACTATATGTCCGTATGACTATTGATGATAAGAGTATGGGCATGCGGGATTACTATTTGTATGACAAAAACGGAAAGTCATTCTACATATTCAGGCGATCACAGGGCGAATGGGAATTAGCATACGGTGTACTGGCACACGACATTAAGGAGGCCTGCATCGATGCTCTTATTCGTCGGTTTGATCAAGATTCACCGGAGTTATTCTACAGCAATGGCAAACGCAATGTTGTCCGTATAAGCGTAAAGAAAGGTGGTATTTGGCATATTTATGTCAACAATGTTTATGTAGCATCTATCCAATATGACCCATTTGCCAAGAAATTTGAATATCACCTGGACGATAATACGCCACTGACGAAGGATCATATCGAAAAATATATCGGAATGATCGAGCGTGGCGAAATTCAGTGGAAGAAAGAGGGATGAAAAGTATACTATTCCGCTGCTTGATTGATGGAGAAGTGAAATAAATGGTGAATGGATTATGCATTGCACCAATCAAAGCTGGCTTACCTCCGATGAGCTGACTATTTTTATTGAGCATTTCGAAGCTGAGGTAGTGTATGAGGAAGAGATATAGCGGCATTCTTGTCTATTTAAAAACAGTGATGTATTATCGTTTGATATAAATAAAAACTCCTGACAGGGTGTACCACAAACTGCGCTAGAGGCATTAAACACTTATACACAATACGTTATAGCAACACAAAACTTCCTTCATCTTTTAAATCTTCTCTAAAATCTATATTTTTTAGTAGCTCATTGTGTATAATAAACAACAATTCCCAGTTCTTTATCAGATTGGGAATTGTTGTAAGGGTATAACGTCGAAGTTTTCAAAAATCGTCTATCCAATTAATATTCTCTGAACACCTCAAGAAGGTTACCCTCATATGTATCATAATCTACTCAGATTTCCAAATAACTAATTCATAATAATAGCCAATAAATCCACCGTCATATTCTTCGTAAGAATCAATGCCCAAACCATAATCACTGTCTTTGGAGCAAAGAAACAATGAATCTTTATCTAATTCTATCAATTCACTAAAGCAATCTATTATTTCAGAAAATGAGATCTTCACACAACCACAATAATTAGTTTGTTTACTTATCAAGTATAGTTCAATATCTCTAAAGTTAACTTCATTTGATATTAACTCCCTTTTTAAATCCTCAACATGGTCTTTTGGGTAAACTTTCTTTGATTCATTGCTCTTCATTTTATAGGTGTCAAAAAAAGATTTACAAACCTCATCTGAGGCGGTCAAATCGACAAAATCCGAGTCGGATATAGTTCTATTTAAAATTATAGAAAGAGCTTCTGCATATTTCCCTCTTTCGCGCCTGCCCCTATTTTCTCTAATTAACAGTTCCTTTCTAATCATTGGAATATGATTTTTCATTTTTCAATCTATCTCTACCAATAGGACCTTTCTGCCCTCCCTCATTTTTCATCCCTAACTTTTAAAAATTTATTTACAAACTGACAAAATGGATCCGTCAAGACGCAAACAATCAACTTAGTGCATTATTACTTCTCCCAACAACTTATACAAAGGACTACGCCTAAATCACCAATTTGTTTCATTATGGCTGGCTCAAATTCCATATTGCATTGTTGCTCATATTCATGCATATACCAAAAACTTATGTTATCCTCATTAATCCCAATTTCTTTTAACTCTTCTAAGTTAGTTTTTATAATAGCAACAAATTTCTTTAGTGCATAAAGATAATCCGATGAACTTTCCTCTATTCTCAGATACCAATCTTTTTTAAAGTCCCGATTAGACTTTCCTAAGATATGTTCGACCTTTCGTTTTTTATTAACATCGCAATTTATTTGCAATTCGTAATAACTAGCCATATTATTTCAAATATTTAGTTGCGTTAAGATTTGTTTGGAATGATTTACCTGTAAAAAGCTCCGTTCCCGTTAATTGAATTTTATCTCCTTCGACCTTAATATCTGGATTAAAACCGACTTTAAAAAAAAAACCTCCAGAGTTACTGAGAATATTCATTTTTATAACGCGATGAAAAAGCTCTCGGTCTACAGCACACCACATAGTTTTCAAAGGAAACATCTGATTTCAGTCCAATACAACTCTGATTCTTGACCATAAGTAGAGGTAAATATTTTTTATCCGGGATACAAATCGCTGCTTATTTTCGTTGATGAAGTGGATCCGAGACTTCCCGCAGTGTTAATAGTGTTCCTTGAAGTCTCCAACCATTTCAATCTTCCATTAGGTCCTTGTTCTTGCAACTTAACTCCTTCTAAAATACAGGACTCTAATACGATATTCGCAAATCCGACATCATTACTTTTGGCACCAAATAATACCCCTAATTTTATCTTAACTTACTACAAATCAAATTGTTGAACACCACGAACTGAAATCAAAAATGAGGTCTCAGGAACTACAACATTATCCGTAATAAAAGATGTATTCGCTAGTCTTAAATGCTTAATACCACGAGGAATATTATGAACAGCTAGATCCGCGACCCAATGCATACGGGGATTGCGATTAAATGAGCAGTAAGATCTCTATTGGAGTGTGCACCAAAATACCTCGATTAATTGAATTGCCTCTGCTGCTTAAAAACAGGAGTTCTGGCAAATTTAGTTGGATCAGCTCGCGTTCTCGTTGCTTTTTTGCTTCTATTTGATAGGTTAAGCTTCATAGAAATGAAAAAACCTTTCTATAATATCATTAATACTCACTAAATTTTGAAATCAATTTTTCCTTGATGTCGATAGAAAAGTACATATAATTTTTTTTATGATTGTCATTCTCATAATATTGCTTTTTAAAGTCATCATATTTATTATTTTTATAAAAATCGATATTTTTATATCCGACTATGTGAACAGGCTTATCTTGCCCAGAATATACGGCAAAGTCAGAATTTCCGTATTGTTTGTCAATAACGATGGTTATAAAATTATCATTGGTAGTTTCAATATATTGAGATGGCTTAAAAATTGAAAAATGTTTATCAAGTGTTATGATGCAATTATTATCTAACCTTTTCCAAACGGTAATGTAATGGTTGTCATCAAACTTATATACAGATCTAGATTGGTCAAATGCTAAAAGCAAAAGAGCAATAACTGCTATGATTTTAATAATTGTTCTCATTTTTTTACTTATTATACATAAAGTTCTACCATTGTCCCTCCTATTTTATTTATGAAGGATTTGAAAACCATGTTATCTATTATCTAAACAATGAACTTAGAACTTGTATTGACATATATCTTATTGCAAGTCATTTGTGGCATAGTTGCTGTATAATGTTATTTAAAAATCAACTTTAGGAGATTTCTACCAACGAATAAAATTATCCATAGAAGGATGCTTCCAACAATAACAATCATTGGATGGACAATTAAAGAAATCAAGGCTCCAAGAATACCTTGAAACTTTTCTCCATTTAAATCCGCAGTTTTTTGCCCAGTATACGCCAATATTGATATAATCAACGTAAAAGGCAACATACCGAAAAATAATTGCCAAAAAAGAATCGAGAATTTAATATTACTATTACTTGAGTTTTGAAAATAGGCTTTCATTTTATAATTAGTTTTGAGCCAAAATACGCTTTTATTAATTGGGGATCAAACGTTAAAGGGAAGATATTCGCGCTAAATAACGAAGCCTGATCTAACACGGCCAGGCTTCGTTATTTAAATACGCCTCACGGAGGTGATAAATATCAATTAAAGTAATTGAAATACTTTGTAGAATAGTGACAGTAGCCCTGCAATTACAAAAAAGAACCAATATTTTTTTAATGGGCTATAACCGTCCTGAGAGGAATATTTAAGCATTAATCCTAAGAAAACTAAGCAAATAGCCGCGATATAATTTAACATAACAAATTTATTTTAAAAAATCCAAGATAGTTAAAAATGGGTAACTCAATATATAAAAGTATTACTTACATCTCTTTAAAATAGCCATTAATCATTTCGCGGAAAGTATTGATCAAACCGCAACTGTTTGCGAAAATCAATACTTTCCTATACAATTTATTACCGATCGATATAACCTGTTATTTTCATCTGATTTAATATCTCATTAACCTTAGCTTTGGTCGCATTGGTCAGAGTAAGATTGCTTGTAGGATCACTCGCATCTGGGACCATAATATCACCAACCGCATCAGTACCATAATCGAGTATAAATTTATTAGCTGCAAGAGTTCGGATCTTATTGTAATAACTATCATCAATAGAATTCCATGCAATAGTATTTTCCGATGTACCTGGATAATCTTCGACGCCATATTTAATTCGCTTGGCTGGGTCATCATTTTGGATGGAATTGAAAAGCACCCTATTTCCTTTTGTACTATTATTCAGATAAATCGATCTACCCGTATTATCTGTGTAGGTAGTGCCTGTATTAAAACACCTATTGAATGAAATAGTATTATAACTGCCTCCATTCTGTTCAATAGCCGTTGAACCAATATTAAAAAGCGCATTGTGATCAATGCTTCCCCTTGAACTATAGTTCCATATTCCCCGATTGGCAATATCGTAAATGTAATTGCGTTCGATTATATTGTTCACTCCTCCGGCAACAAGAATTCCGTAAGTAAATCCGGAAACTGTATTACCACTAATCCGGTGATCATTCACGATGTCTTGAAGTTGGATCCCGAATGTTCCGGTACTATCTGATGTAATCATATTGTTCAATAAAGTACAGCCATTGGATTTGAAGATCCGGATACCTACACAGGGATCCGTATTAGCAACAGTCTTGCGCACGATAATATTACAGTTCTCGATTTTGACATAAGATACACCATTGATTAAATTTATACCGAAGGAGCTTTCCGCCTGAATAGTACATCTATCAAATAGTACGTTTTTGGTCATTGACGTAGATTCTGCCCCACCCTGTGATACTAGGACAATCTTATCTGACTTGCAATTGGTTACAATCACCCCATCGATAGTTGCAAGTGTGTCGTGTGTAGAGATACATAAACCCCAATTTACATTCCCGATGAACTCACAGTTAGAGATTGTAATATTTTTACAGTTCTGGTAATTATTTGGCTCAATATCGAGTCCCGCCATAGGGTTTTTACCAGATGTATTTTTAAAAATACAAGATTCTACTCGAATATTTTCACAACAGATCAGCCCACTGCCATTTCTCCGATTACTATCGCAGGTTATGTTTCTGACATCTCCATTATAACAACCTTTATTGTAACTGGTGGTGGATGCATCTCCGTATATGTAGATCCCATCGCCTGCACATTGTGCTATACTCCCATCCTTAATTACAAAATTCGAGGTATTCTTAAGGCCGATCCCCATACCATGTTCATGCGTGTCTCCTTGATGGGCATTATGGTCTCCGATAAGCCGACCGACGGCAATACTAAAATTACTGATGTTTTCGCCTCCAATTATTGCATATTGTGACAGGGCATTGGGCTCCAATGTGATCGTTCCATAATTCTCGAAAGAGACATTTGATTGCAGCTCAATACAACCACTGCTTCTGGATACCGTTTTGGCAACAACAGTGATCTCGCCATAATTTACCACGCGCGCTACCTTATTGGCGTTCGCATAATTAATTGCTTTATTGATCGCAATCGAATTGTCCTGTACAGAAGGATGTACCCCAAAATAGCTTACATCAACAGTATCAATAAACCTGTGCGTAAACTTTGTTCCATTGACTTCAATCACACTTCCACCATCATCTGGTCTCGTCTCTGCAGCAACTAAGTAATAAATAATAGGTGCTGAAGTGTCTCCTTTTTCGTAATAGCCTAATAACTGAACACCCTCATAAGTTCCGTTTTGTAAAGCTGTGATTTCAGCAACAGAAATGCCCCGCATAGCTGCCATAGTTTCCTTAACTAAAAATTGATTTGCCATATTCTTTTGTTTTTATGTATAGCAAAAGTATGGCTACTACGAAGGGTATTGGAGGAAAACAGGGTGTATGTAAGCGGTATACAGGAGATACCGAAAAGTCATAATACTTATAATTCTAGCGAATTATTAAGTATTGTCAATTATAGCAAACTTGAGAAGTATTTTTTCGAACTCCTTATATATCAAATGCTCGTGAATGATATACTATGGGCATAAAAAACTATCGATGAAAACTCGTGTTAAAGCCCAAAATAACTGATGTTATTCAGGGCTTTAATATGAAATATAATAAAATTAATATTCTTGAACTGTTGGATATATAGTGACTGTGGATAGACCGCATCCAGTTTGAGCAGTTGCTGAAATACGAAAAAATGGCAAAGCCCCATTTTGGGCATTAAGTACTTTAACTCTCACGGTATTTGAAGTCGTTGATAATACAGTTGCTCCACCAACAAAAAAACTGACATTCCCTAATGACGCATCTACAGTATACGTATAAGTCTGGCCTGGGTTAACAATAGGTCTACCTGAAATATTAAAACTTGCCCCCACATCTATAACTTTTTCAACTGAATAACCTTTTAAATTTTTGGTCTCAAGTTTTATAAAACCAGCGTTAGTACCAGTTCTAGTAACTTTCCATTGATTATTACCTAAAGCGGTTAAAGTCGCTATTCCATCAGCTTCCTTCAATGTGACTGTCCCAGGATTTACTATCGTATATGTTCCATCCGAACAAATACTAGACGCTCCATTAATTTTAAACCCATAAAATTGATTTAAACCGTCAATATCACCGAGACTTAAATCATCTCTTTGAGCGGTCCACGTACCTCCACCTACTTTAGTCATCACACTTGAGGCAGGGTACATCATTATTGAATTAAAATCTAAAATACCATAAGCTGTTGAATAAGGCTGTATCTGATATTGATATGCTTGACTGGGAGATAACCCACTTACATTCACATTTACATACGAATTCCGGTCTTGTCTGGTATGTTCATGAAAATAGCCCAAGCCATGCATTGTTTCATGAATTATTGTTCCAAGACCTTGACTTGGATGAAGTCCAATAACCTTAGAAGTGCCGGTTTCCATCCCCACCTGTGTGCTATAAGAAGTACCGTAACTTGAGTCGTCGATAAATGTTACATAATCTGGTTCGTTCGTTCTTTCAATAAACTTTATACTTGATCTTCCTTCGATCATACTAAATGCCTGAAGTATTTCAGCGCCTCTAGAAGATGAAATTTTATAATAAAATATATTATTTGTCCATTTGTGAACGAAATCACTAGAAATACCATTTCTGACAGATGCGACTTTACCTCCAGTAGAAGAACTGATATTCTTAATAATATTTAATTGACGTTGACTAATCATTATGTCATCAGCGATATAATAAGTATCTCCGACTTGTTTGACAATAAAAGGTTTTCCATTAACAGAATACGTGTGAAAAATCGCAGATGAAGACTCTTCTTTGATAGAAATGTCATTACTATTAATTGGTTTGTCCTCTTTTTTGCAAGAACTCAGACCTAGCCCAAGAAAAGCAGTTAAAAATAAAAGTTTTTTCATAATTAATAAATTGATCTTTTCTAATGAAGTTAATCATTATATCTTATTATATAAAATTAATATTGCCGATATAAATTATAAAAATGAAATACGCTAAATTAATTTAATGGACCTTTTTACAAAACACTCATTTTGTTTGCTATCGGTGAGCTAGAAGTATTTTAGCGGTAACAAAATATTGTCCAAAAAATAGTTTCAATATGAATTGCGTCAACGGAATTTTTCAAACTATTTATAGTAATCTTTGCTGCAATTTATTATATTTAAATCAACAAATACAGCCATTTATTGTATTAGCCGTAAATATTATATCCGTAAAGACATTGGTCGATTTGGTCTCTGATATACTATTTTGATCTCTATAATTCTTGAAATTTATAATATTCCATATAAAAAATTAACCAAAAAACTATGAAAGTCAAAATATTACTTACGGCATTTTGATACCTACGTCAGTCTTTTCATGGGCTCAAACAAAAACAGATACAAGAGAAACAAAAGTAATAAAAGACAGCCTGACAAACTATGTTATTAGGACCAACTCCACTTTTGAAAACAATCTTGTAACCAATAGGGCATTCAACCTATTTTTACAGAAGAAAACATCTTACTACCTTTCTGGTACTTTTGAAATAAGTCTTTCAAAATTGTATGCAACCTATTCTTCCGACAATAAGATCGATATTCAAATAAAGAGTAGCCTCATATTAACGAAGGCTTTATGTTGACAGAGGAGCAAAAACTGGCTACTCTGAGCATGAAACTTGCGTTTGCGCAACATCAATTGAGCTACGACATCTATTCTAGCCATAAAAGCCTAAAACAAAAATTGCTTCTCTCTAACCGGCAGAGGGAAGCAATTTGGCTACTTGGTCGATTCTACTAGCCTTGAAACCAACAAGTGGTTTTCTATCTATAAAGATAAGCACCTTATCTGAAACAGCTATTGTTCATTTTATCGAAAATGTTGATCAAATCATCACTTTTTCTAGATTGCAAGGAGGCGGTATTATTGGATCAACTGGAGTATTAGCGTATATCCTATAAATTCTGTGATGGGTATCTGCATCGGAATTGGCTTATGAAGATGTTTATAAGCTCTATCAATATAATTTTTGCAAGAGGATGCTATTAGTATATGATTTACATACGCATAATTTTTCTTTTTCCGATACTGCACTAAAGTGTAGACACATTTGGGTAGTATTTAATAACTCTTACGCATGTTAACATTTTTTTATTTAAATTAATCTATTATTATTCCGATACGACAAAATTTACAACTATAAAAACAACCTATTTATAGTCAGTGAAACAAAAAAGCTATTTAACTATAATAAACATATGAAAAGAATCATTTTATTTATCTTTTTAGCAACCTTATTTGGATGTCAAAAGACAATTTTCAATGAGAACATTGACCACACCCAAACAGATGAACAACTAATCAAAGCGGGGTCATATTTTTGGTCCAACAATCAAAAAGTACCGCTGTCGCCGGATAGTAGTATTTATCTTGTTCAGCTTGCGACCAATACCAGTATATCGAAAGTCGCCAAGGCAGGTGGCAAGAAAATAGCCGTGCTTTCGACATCAAGAATTTTGATCGGAAAGACAGATCTCGAAGCTGATAATGTAATTTCCAAAGCTGAAAAATCAGAAATTATAGGTAAAATTCCTTCTTTTAAAGTGCAGAATACGCCATTTAAGCCAAATGGTAAAATAGTCTTTAAGCCAAAATCTGCTGCTGAATTGTCTAAAATAAAAAAATTGATTGGTGATCGAGTGCATATTAGTGATACTGTTAACTATGACGTATATACTGCGGAGGTATCTAATATTGAAAATATACTAACAACGGCAAATAAATTGTATGAATCTGGCTTGGTAGAGTTTAGTCATCCAGATTTTATTGCTGAAATTACAAAGACCTCCAATGATCCTTATTATACCAACCAATACTATCTCAATCAAACCAACAATATTGATATCAACGCGCCTGAAGCCTGGGCGTTATTGGGCAACACAACTTCACCAGTGAAAGTTGCTGTGATAGATGATGGCGTCGAAGCACATGAAGAATTGACGGGCAGGGTATTAGGCGGATATACTCCAAAATCGTCCACGGGGTATGGCGCTCCTACAGCTGGCTCTGCACATGGGCAAGCTGTTGCCGGCATTGTAGCAGCGAAACGTGATAATAGTATCGGAATAGCGGGCATAGCTGATTTTGCTCAGATAATTCCTATAAATATATTTTATGGAGGTGAATCATACTCAGATCTTGCAAACGCAATCAATTGGGCCTGGAACCAAGGTGGAGCCGATATTCTCCAAAATTCCTGGTCATATAATAGCACTCAAATAATTGACGTTGTAAAAAATGCGATCAACAATGCCTATACAAATGGACGAAATGGAAAAGGCTGTGTCATTGTATTTAGCTCCGGAAATTACCATCCCGATGGCAGTGAGCCTGTAAAATTCAATGGAGTAGCATTCCCGGCAAATTTGCCCAATGTAATAGCGGTCGGTGCAGTCGCCAGAGATGGGAACATATCGCTATACAGTTCAAGAGGACCAGAAATTGACCTTGTGGCACCATCTGGGCAAGATCTCTCTCCTAATGTATGGACAATTGATAGAATGGGCGCAGCGGGTTATTCCGCTGGAAACTATACATCTACTTTCTCAGGGACATCGGCTGCCGCTCCTGAAGTTAGTGGAGTTGCTGCACTTGTATTGGCGAAATTCCCGAATCTCACTGCTGCCGAAGTTAAAAATCTCTTGGTACAGAATGCTACCGATATGGGGCCTACGGGCTTTGACAATACTTTCGGATATGGAAGAGTAAACGCTTCTGCCACATTATTGTCAGGCCCTTCAGTAATCGATGGACCTGCTCAGATATGTAGCGAGGGAATTTATAACATATTTAATCCGGGAACAATAACCCTTGAAAATGCTTCAAACATCGCGTCATTAACTGCATTGGGAAATAACCAATGGAAAGTTACTAGAATCGGTACAGCAAGTGGAATTGTAAAATTAAGATCAGTTTCAAATGGAATTATTTTCGATAAAACTATAATGATTGGAGGTACCATAAATATTGGTTTTGAAAACTTGAATCATTTACAAGCATATGACGACGAAACATTTAAAGTTCTTGCGGGCACCGGAAGTTATACCTATCAAGGTGACTTGACACTTTTTAACTCTGGCTCAACGGGACAAACAAGTTACTCTTGGTCGTTAGTTTCCAAATCTTCTGGAAACCCAATTGTGTCGTGGACCTCTAATGGAAATTATGTCCAAGTTTCCTCCAAAGGTGCAGGTGGTTGGCTAATTTTAAAGTGTGTAATTACAAACGGATGTAATATAGAGACAAGAAATTATAGGTTTTATTTTGGGATTGAGCCTGTATTACCTTAATTAGAAAAACATATTTTAAGTTTGACCATATACGAAAACCTGGGTTTTCATGGACTGCCCCCAAAAAGTTGAACAAAATTTGGGGGCATTTTTATGGGTAAAAGAAAGAAATATGATTATACATTCAGGCTAAAATGTGTAGAAACAGTATTGAAAAAGGCCAATCAGGATATTCTTCTGCTCCATCACAATACACAGCACTTTTTCTCAAAGGCTGGGCTGGTCTATTCGTAATTAGTTTAATTGGAGCGATCGTTGTTACTGGAGGATATATATTGTCTAATCCATTCATTCCCGGAGACTATTTTAAAATCCCGTTGATGGCTTTGTTTATCAAAAACATTAGTTGTGCAGTGCATCCTTTATTTTTTTCAGGACATGGCTCGATCTAAATGAAATCAAGCTGAAAAATATACGCTGCCAACGATCGGCTTCGATGAAGTTTCCATTGAAATGGGAGTTTCCGGGTGGAAAGATCGAAACCGGAGAATCTAAAGAAGGCTGCCTACGCAGGGAGATCAATGAGGAACTCAATATTGATATCACCATACGCAAAGTGCTCACGATGGTCGAGCATCACTATGCTGACTTCTCGCTACAGCCCTACCCTTTTGTAAGCAGCCTCCAATCTGGAGAAGTAAAAGCGCTGGAGCATACCCTGGCAATATGGGTAGCGATCGATCAACTGCTGGACTATGACTGTGCAGAAGCTGACCTGCCTATTATAAACGAATATATCGCTTACGCTACATCAATTAAATAATAGCAGCTATCTGCGTACATAAAAAATTGCTTCCCTCTAACCGGCAGAGGGAAGCAATTTGGCTAGTGAGCTGGTCTGCATAGCCGCAAACTATATGTAGTTTGTCTTTATATAAAGATAAGCACGTTATTTGAAATAGCTATTGTTCATTTTCGCAATAGTTCAGCTCGCCATTCGCTCCAAATTCCTATCTCCTAGCCTATCCTTTTTACATAGCTACACTTTTGTGTAATTCCCTACAATCAAGAAAAAACCATCGTTCATTTTAGCTATCTTTCAAGATAATTATATTACCAAGTGAAAAGATATTTAATATTTATTGCGCTGCTAGGGCTAGGCTTTGGTGCGTGTAAGAAAGAACAGGCTTCTGAACCTGAAAAGCAAATCCTTGAAACTATTAAGATTGCCGGCCACAATTATCCAAAAGATTCGACCTTTACAGTATTCGCCAAATATTCCGGCCTACCAAAAGAAGATTTAAAATTCCTTCAGGATGAGGAAGTCTTTATTTATAAGGATTATTTAAAAGTATTGCCATCCGATTACCTAACGCTGAAAAAATAATGAAAAAGATTGCTATTATAATTATCCTATTATTTTCATTTAATCACTTTTGTTTTTCTCAAGCTGCAGATATTAATCTTGCGGATATAGAGTTATTCCCTTCCGAAGGTAGTGAAATTGAAAATGGCCGAGTGGTTCTGTATAATACTGGACAACCCTTTATCCCATATAAAGTCTTAGCCAGGGTTAAATTACAAAGAGTTGGGCCAATTTATCAGTATAAAGGTTCGCTATTTTATCAGTATTATACAATTACAGATGAATTTCTCTATAATCCTGTGGCAATAGGTAATAATACTCTATACGGGAGTATAGTGGAAAAAATTGTAAATATTCCATCGAACGCGCCTAAATTGGATTCTATCAGAGCTCAGGCTTCGGCTCCAGGTATTGCAATGACACCAACTGTATATAGCAAAAAGGGTATTCAGATTAAAATAGTAGATGTGCCAAATTTCATAGGTCCCTCTACAATTTGTAGTGAAGGTACATATACAATTGAACGAGCAGGTGCAATAACACTTGAAAATGCAACTGGTGTTGCAACGTTAACTGCATTGGGAAATAATCAATGGAAAGTGACCAATATTGGAGGTGCTGGCGTCGCAAAAACTATAAAATTAAGATCTACATCAAACGGCAAGATATATGACAAAGATATCATTGTAGGCGGAGGCTATGTCACTGCTATACAAGGGCCATCTAACGGGCATGGTGGCGAAATGTTCGAGTTTACTATGGAGTATGTGGGACAAGGAACTGTCAAATGGAAATGTAATTCTCCTTTTGCGGAATTATCTTTCGGGACTACTGAACCTACCCTTTTGATAGGAACAAAAGAACTTCTATATAACCAAAAAAATATTGAGGTTCTAATTGAGGGTATTTTTACCAGTAGTTGTGGAGTAGTAAGCCAAATTAATAAAAAACTGATATTAAATCCCTAAAACCGAAAGCCTAGACTAAAATCTAGGCTTTTACTTTTGGATCCCCCTTGTTTCTAAAAGCATTGGTAAATAATCTGACGCCAAAGGATTTCTAACTTTAAAATACTTCTCTACATTCTCCGGAATCCATTTTTCATGGATGTATTTTATAAAGTCAGGCAATGCATCGATATGATACTTATTAGCTTCTACTACTCTCCCATCAGGGAATGAATGTGAATAAGATTTATAGTGTTATAGAAATCAGAACCACTACTTTTAAGGTATGTCGCAAAGCCACCACCAATCGAAATATCAACAACCAATTTTTGCTATCAATAACTTTATCCGGTATAACATAGCAACTATTTCTAAAACCATATAACTACGGGCAAACATTTCAATTATACCCGCAAATTAGTTGAAGGAACCTTGTGATAACTGTCTTTATATCTTTCTTTCGTTATCCATTTCCTGAATTTTAGGGAAGATTGCTTAGTACTTTTAAATGGAAAGGCACATAAGCCGCTTTCGGATATAATTGAGACTTTCCTGTTTTGACCTGATATCGGTAAGACCGACAGCAGCTTTTCATCATCTAGTCTCAAAACAGCATCTCCAGTATTTTGAAAATCCGAAGCCTTAAAGACATCATTTGCAAGAAACCATACTTCACCATCGATATCAACCGTGGTGATTTCATTCCTCTGCCTTTCCTCAGTAGACTCGATTTGTAAATTTGTAATTGCATAATTATTGAATTTTTAAACTCCTAATATGCTATCCAATTGCATAAAAAAGAGGAAAATATTAAATCGAAAATTTATCTTGACAAATTACTAATATTATTAGTAATTTTGTTTTATGAAACCACTTGAAGTTCACTGCAGAAATCGTGTGCTATATGTCCGTATGACTATTGATGATAAGAGTATGGGCATGCGGGATTACTATTTATATGACAAAAACGGAAAGTCATTCTACATATTCAGGCGATCACAGGGCGAATGGGAATTAGCATACGGTGTACTGGCACACGACATTAAGGAGGCCTGCATCGATGCTCTTATTCGTCGGTTTGATCAAGATTCGCCGGAGCTATTCTACAGCAATGGCAAACGCCATGTTGTTCGTATTAGCGTTAAGAAAGGTGGTATTTGGCATATTTATGTCAACAATGTTTATGTAGCATCTATCCAATATGATCAGTTTGCAAAAAAATTTGAATATCACCTGGACGATAATACGCCACTGACGAAGGATCATATCGAAAAATATATCGGAATGATTGAGCGTGGCGAAATTCAGTGGAAGAAAGAGCGATGAAAAGTATACTATTCCGCTGCTTGATTGATGGAGAAGTGAAATAAATGGTGAATGGATTATGCATTGCACCAATCAAAGCTGGCTTACCTCCGATGAGCTCACTATTTTTATTGAGCATTTTGAAGCTGAGGTAGTGTATGAGGAAGAGATATAAATAAAAAGAGCTTCCCCCCTAACCGGCAGAGGAAAGCAATTGGGCTAGTGAGTTGGTCTACCTAACCGCAAGCTATATGTAGCTTGTCTTTACATATATATGCTGAAAAATGCCCTCCCAAAATGTATTTAGAAATTCTTTTGGGAAGGACTTTAGTTTTCTTGCTAGGACTTTTGCATCCAGAGGATAAATAATATACATGCGCTCACTACAAATAAGAAAGAAACACCTATATAAATTAATCGTTTGTTGATTTTCTTCAAGAACAAAATTGATAATACTGCTAGGATTAAGGAAAAAAAATAGATAATTGCTATTATCTGATTTACGATCTTAAATGTTCCTACAGACAGTCGCCAGATAGCGCAACAATCCTTTCACTGGGTGAATCTGTATAAAATCCGTAATCTTTAACCATGTTATATATTGAGCCAACCCCGATGAAAGGGCTAAAAAGCCAGATTATTAGCTGTATTAAGCATAACATAAACGACAGCGCATAAAAAACTTTTAATGCTTTCATATTTAAATATAATTATTAGCCTGGACAATCCGAGCTTAATGAACTTAATGGTTTTTTGCCATCAATAACATCTTTGACTGCATTCCAGTCCGATCTATAAATTTCCTGAGTTCCTGGCCCTGCGCTCCCCGTTGGTATTGACAAAATTCGAAACCTTCTGTTGAAAGGATGTCCACAAGGCATCTGCCTTACCAAATGATCACGCTTGCGGTATTCTGAAAAAATCTGCAGCAGATTGAAAAATACTACCATCAATATTGGTCAATCGGTGTATCATCGAGCGCCCACGTTTTGTAGGGCTTAAAACTTGAATATTTTGTGTTTACAAAGCCATCAATATCTTTACGAATAAATTCTATAAACGTAAGTCTTCAAAACCACTTGAAGTTCACTGCAGAATCGTGTGCTATATGTCCGGGGAGAGGTTACCAAACGAATAAAGAAAAAAGAAAAGGAGAAGATTATAAATAGCATTTTTACTGTTCGTCAAGACCAAAGAGCAGACAATTTCTATGTAATTAAAAAGAATAAGTTGTAAAAAATTTCTATTTTTGTAGTCTGTTATACTATATCTAACATATTATCTGCGTCTTAACAAAAAAAAAGACGAACTCGAAAAAGAGTAATTAATGCATTAAATCGTCTGATTTTAATGCACAGATAATTGTATCCACTTATTTTATTAAATCATAAACAAACAATTGATTAGTGAGTCGATTGTCTCATCATTTCAAGATGTATTCAGCATCCAAAAATGATGATAATACAAGGAATATAATGAATAGTAAACAGTTAATAAGTAGAGAAATAGAGATATTCTACAATAAAGCATCCGAAGAAACCCGACTTGATAAGGGAATGGGTGTATTTGAGTTTGAAAGAATCAAATCACTTATAGAAAAGCATATTTTATCTTCACCTTTAACAATAATTGATATCGGTGGCGGTACAGGAAAATATTCGGAATGGCTTGCAAAGAAAGGACATAAGGTTCATTTGGTAGAGCCAGTTTCAAAACATATAAAAATAGCCCGAAACAGAGCTAATAAATTGAAAAACAAATTTTCTGTACACATAGGAGAATCTCGAAAATTGGAATTCTCAAATAACTATGCAGACCTTATTATACTACACGGCCCTCTTTATCACCTCCAAAAGAAAGAAGACAGGGATTTAACCATTTTTGAAGCCAAACGAGTTTTGAAAAACAACGGAATTATATTAGGTTTCGCCATTAATTATACTTCATCAACTTTGGCAGGTCTTTTAAATGGCTTAATTCACAAAAAGTCATTTTTTGAAATGTGTAAAGAAGAACTGACAGTTGGCAAACATAACCCGCCCGATGATTTCCCCTGGCTTTTAGCCGAAGCATTTTATCATAAACCTCAACAGCTAAAGGATGAATTTATAAATCAACAATTAGCCTATCTTAATACCTATGCGGTTGAAGGTATGGCGTGGCTGGACAAAGACTTTTTTGCTAATATGATGAACTGCAGAAGGCGGAAAGCATTGATAGAACTTATCCAAATAACTGAAAATGACAGTTATCTTCTACCATTTAGTCCTCATATGATGATCGCTGTACAAAAAAGATATAATTATGGAAAATAAAGAGAAATATTACAAAGCACTAATAGACAATGCTGGTCACCTAAACGAAATTGACCTCGGAGAAAAAATAGGATTGAACGAAAATGAAACCAACGAAATAATTGCACAGCTTCTGTCTGAATATAAAATTGAATATACAGAAAACAAAGCCTGTAATTACAGTCCGACGAAAAGAACGAAGAAAAAAAATTATTAGTAAGTAACCGAAAGACAATATACGTGCAAGAATTCTTGGGGTCGATAAAGAAAGACACTGTCTCATAAAGTATGTAATTTATAGAAATGCGGAGTTTGAAAGGGCTTCGCATTTTTTATTTACTAACTTTATAAGAGTATGATTGACAAGGAGTCACTATTAAGATGTGACCTCCTCCACCTTGTTCAGACAGTCAAAAGTGGAGTTTCAGGCTTTATGACCTGTTCAATCCCTCGCTTATTATCATCTCCGATGAGCCGTCTATTTTTATTGAGCATTTCGAAGCTGAGCTTGTGTATGAGTTATTTTGGCTTAGAAAAGAATAATATAGGTCTTCCAAAAAATGAATACATGGCCTAAATTGGATAAAGAGTCTAGTATTTTGATTTTAACGAATTGCAGCATACACGCCACCCCAAAATGTCATAAAATTCATGATTTCAAGATCTAAGGCAAAACAAAAGGTGAGTGTTACAAACAGCTCACCTATTAGATAAATATAAAATTACCTTCTTATATTATTATGCATTTCCAAACAAAGCTTTTTTAAGAGCTAATGCTCCCTGCTCTGATGAAAACTTCACTGCTTCAATATGATCTAAGGGATTCAACAAGCCGTAATCATGAATAAATCCGTTATAAGTTTCGATAGTTGTCGGAACGCCTGCTTCATCTAACTTTCTTGCGTATGCCAGGCCCTCATCAAAGAGAATGTCATTTTCAGCCAGCTGAACCAGTGCAGGCGGAAGGCCTTTAAGTTTTTCTAAAGGTGCATTGAATGGAGTAGCATAATATTCTTTACGTTTTTCTGTATCTGGAAGGTAATTATCCCACATCCATTTCATTAATGGAGCTGTCAGGAATCTTTCTTCTGCATATTTTTGCCAGGATTCACGCGTAAAGTCCGCATCAGTAACAGGCCATAATAATAATTGGAATTTTATTTCTGGTCCACCTTTATCTTTTGCCATCAAGCAAAGAACCGCTGTCATGTTACCTCCCACACTATTTCCGGCAGCAGCCATATTTTTGCCATCAACGCCAATTTCAGCCCCATTTTCTGACACCCACTTTACAGCTGCATAGATCTGGTTAATTGCCACAGGATATTGCGCTTCGGGTGAAGGTGTATAATCTGTAAATACGGCAGCGGCACCACTATGAACAACTAAATCCCTTACCAATCTTCTATGTGTCGGATAGTCACCTAATACCCATCCACCGCCATGTGTAAACATGAATACTGGAAGATTTTCGGAAGAAGCGTTAGCTGGCTTTACAATGTGGATGTTTACCGTAATTCCATCCTGTGTAATTTCCCTTTCATCTTCTATTATACCGCTATAATCTACTTCAACAGAATTTTGTGCATCAACCAAAACCTGTCTTGCTTGCTGCGGGGTCAATGTTTCCAGTGGCTTACCACCGCTATTATTCAGACCTTTCAAAAATTCCCTGATCCCTGAAAGGATCTGAGGATCGTTTTCAGCTTTAATGTTGTTTGCCATAATTAAAATTTAAATGATTAATGTATGAGTAATAACCTTATTTGGGTCATATATGTTTATACTTTTTCAAGTTGTTCAATAACCACTTTTGCTATTTCCTTTGAGCTGAACGGATTTTGGCCTGTTATCAAATTGCCATCAATAACAACATTTGAGGTCATAGGAATAAAAGCTTTTTTAAGATCTGCACCCCGCTCTTTAATGGCAGCTTCAAGATTGAAGGGTACCTCCCGTTTTCTTCTGGCAATAGTTTCCTCAAACCAGTCAAAGCCGGTCATAGATTTTCCCTTGATCAGATATTCTCCGTTACTAAGCCTTACATTTAACAATCCACCTACTCCATGACAGATCGCCGCAACTTTCTTTCCACTTTCAAACTGATTCCTAACCATGGATTGTATAGTAGGGTCATCTGGAAAATCGTACATTGTACCATGACCTCCAGCTAAATAGATCAGATCATATTCTTGTTGAGTGAGTTTAGATAGCTGCTCACTATTTGAAAGCAACAACCGAAAATCATTATCATTCCAATAGTGTTCTGAAATTTTATCTAGGGTAAAATGTTTTAGACTTTCTGGATCTACCGGGACGTTACCACCTTGTGGACTTGCAATAGTAATATCATAACCTTTGTTTTTAGCGGTGTGGTAGATATGAGTGAGTTCGCTAAGCCACAATCCGGTATTCAGATTACCACTTGCATACATATTAATATTGGTTACTATAATTAAAATTCTCATGATGCCCATATTTTTTCTTTTTATATAACAAATTTGATAAGAAACTATTGACTCAGAGTAGCCGAATTACGGGGAGTTGTAACCGGATCTCTGTATTTCAATTTTCATTTTGAAGCAACCTCATTAATTTAATGATGATCTAAATTCCAGTGGGGAAAGTGATGTTCGGCTTTTAAAAAGACGGTGAAATGATTGCGGATGTTCAAATCCAAGCTGATAGGCAATTTCAGAGACCGACATGGAGGTAATAGACAGTAATTCTTTTGCTTTTTCGATCAACCTGTTTTGGATATGCTGCTGTGTGGTTTGCCCAGTTTGCACTCTTAACATATCACTCAGATAATTTGCACTCAGGTTCAGTTGATCAGCAATGGAGTGAACTGATGGTATACCGTTAATGGTTAATTTATCATTTTTGAAATAATCATCCAATAATAGCTCCAGCTTGGAAAGAAGGTCACTATTCACTTTTTTTCTGGTCAAAAACTGGCGGTTGTAATAACGGTCACAATATTTTAATAACAGATCAAGATTAGAGACAAGTAGATCTTGTGTAAAAGAATCCATGTTAATATCAATTTCCTGTTCAACATTTGCTATGATATCAAAAATGGTTTTCTCTTCCTTGTCAGAAAGATGCAAAGCTTCATTAGCGGTATAGGAAAAATATCCATATTCTTTTATGTTGGATGCCAGTCCATAACCATGCAAAAAATCCGGGTGTACCACCAGGACAAACCCTCTTACCTTATTAAGCAGTATATCATCAAACTGAAGGACTTGATGCGGGGCAATAAAATACATGATACCTTCATCAAAATCATAATATTGCTGGCCATACCTGCATTTTCCACCGGCACAGTCTTTTTTTAGTGCAATAACATAAAAGTCGGTGGTGATTGCACTGAGAATAGTTTCCGGTGCCAGTTTAACATCATCAAAATTAAATACAGTGATCAGCGGATTAGCAGGTTTCTTTAACCCCAAGAATTGATGAAGTGTATTTATTGATAATACTTTTTCCGGAGTTTTCATATGCTGATTTTCAGATTTATACATCACTAATTTACTTAATTATCTTGTTTCCTGAAAGCTGCTCATCTTTGATGATACTAATTCCATGCTTATATGATGTGACCTGAAAATCCGAAAATTTCTTTCTGAATTTTGAATCGTCAAATATATTATCATGTTCATACCTAGGAAGAAGCTCCAGTAATTCTTTTACACTTTTGTTGAAAAATGAGCCTATTTTAAACATGAATTTTGGCACGACCGAGTATTTCAGGTCTCTGCTGTAAATTTCTGATGCCATTCGAATAAACTCTTTATAGGTAGGATGGCTTTTATCCACCGGGAGATGCCATGTCTGACCAAATGCGTCGGGGGTATTCCCTATCAAAGCAGTGGCACGGCTCGCATCAGGTGTCCAGATCAGGCTTCTTTTTTTATTTGCGCTCAATGGAACCTTCAAATTTTTACCTTCTTTGATGTTGTTAAAAATCAGGGTATTGGTAATACTCTGTGTTTTGCCGGGGCCGTAAAATTCTGGGGCACGACAGATAACGGCTTCAAGTTCACCTGACTCAATTTCCTTTACCACCATTTCGGCCATTTCTCTTCTAACTCTACCTTTTCTTCCCACAGGAGCAAAAGCTGTCTCTTCTGTCAATACGCGATCATCCTGGGGATACATATACGTGTTGTCAAAGAATACCAGTTTTGTATGGTTAATCTTACAGGCATCAATCACATTCCGAAGGATAAGCGGAAACTGTTTTTCCCAAAGATCCGAACTGATCGGAAGGCCTAATGTAAAATAAGCAATTTTACTACCTTTCACCGCTTCGATCGCTTTTTCACGAATTGATAGATCCGCAGAAAAGACTTCGTCCGTATCGTTTACTTTTTTCGCATTCCTGCTGACAATTCGTATTGATGAAGTAAAATTTCTCTTAAGTTCTCTTGCGAGCTCTTCGCCAATCTGACCATTAGCTCCTAATATCGTTTGCATATCTTTTGCTGTTTAAATTATTATACAAAGTTCCGTAATCAACCTAAAAGCAGCGTAGCTGAATTAACGAAAGTTGTAACATAATCTCTGTTACATCAACTTTTTTAGCCAGTGCATTTTTTTATCTGTATAAGGGGGATATTTCCAGTCCGGTTCTCCCCAGGTTGCTTTTTCGATCACTGATTTCTGATGGGAGAATGTAAGAAAGCCGAACTCACCGTGATAGTTTCCAATACCCGAGTTTCCAACACCTCCGAAAGGTAGATAGTCACTGGTGATGTGCATCAGTGTGTCATTGATACATCCACCGCCGAAAGAAACCAATTTCAAAAGCTTATCTTTTTCCTCTTCATTATTACTAAACAAATAAGCAGCCAATGGTTTTTCACGTTCGATTATTTTATGGAGAACATCATCATAATCACTGTAAGCGATGACTGGTAAGACCGGACCAAATATTTCCTCCTGCATCACAGCATCTTCCCAGCTTACATTATCCATGATGGTAGGCTCAATGTAAAGGGAATCTGCATTGAAGCTCCCTCCATATATCACTTTTGACTGATCTACCAGACCAAGAATCCGCTCAAAATTCCGTTTATTGATGATACTTGTATAATGCTCGGCACCATCGGAATAACCGATTTTCTGAAGTTTTTCCACAATCAATCGCAGGAATTTAGGCTTTACAGATTCCTCGACAAGCAGATAATCGGGTGCAATACAGGTTTGTCCGCCATTCAGGAATTTTCCCCAGACCAGCCTTTTGGCAGCAACTTCAAGATCTGCAGTTTCCGTGACTATGGCTGGTGATTTTCCTCCAAGCTCCAAGGTAACGGGAACCAGGTTTTTTGCAGCAGCCTCGTATACGATCTGCCCCACTTTTGGACTTCCTGTGAAAAATATTTTATCAAACCGAAGCTTCAAAAGTTCTGTTGTTTCAGGAGTCCCCCCACGCACGACATGAAGATAGTTTGATGGAAAATTATTGTTAATAAGATCCGCTAACAGGTTCATCGTATTTTCCGGAAGTTCACTGGGCTTTATGATACAGGTGTTTCCTGCTGCAATTGCGCTAACCATAGGATTCAATGTCAATTGATAAGGATAATTCCACGCGCCAATGACAAGTGTAACGCCTAAGGGGTCGTAATGGATATAACTCTTCCCGAGCTGTAAACTCAGTGCTGTTGTGACCTTCTTTGGCTTGCTCAGCTTCTTTAGATTTTTCAGAAAAAAATCTATTTCATTGTACACCAGATTGAGCTCTGTAAGAAAGGTATCAAATTTTCCTTTTCTAAAATCTTTATAGATTGCTCCATAAAGCTGATCTTCATTTGCTTTCAAAAGATTTTTTAGCTTTACCAGCGTATCCTTACGAAAAGCTATATCTTTTGTCCGGTGCGAATTAAAAAACTCTTTTTGTGACTGAAATATTCTTGCAAAATCCATTGGTATAGTCTTTAAAGATTAAAAAGTTATTTTTTATTGCCTTCTACTGGCTCAGGGGTATATAATGCGGCTTGGAATTCCGGCTGGTAATCATATCGCACTAATTTACCCAGATCCAATGATTTAATAAATTTTGACAACGGACCATCGGTAAGATTAAGTTTCACATCATCTTTCTTTTTACTTGTTGCTTTTTTCAGTGCCCGTACATCCGTATAGCCGTGTATCAGTTTTCCATTTTTATCCAAATTGATGAAATTCGAACGAACTATTTCAGGTTCTGTGTTCTCTATATTCAGTTTCTTTCCTCCTATTTCAAAATCCAGATTACCTGATTCATCATAAAAAGCAAAGGTCATAGCCTCTCCATTATCATTATAATCAATCGGGATCAACCATTTCGGTAAGTTGTAGCCAACTACTCCCCGTACTCTGGCTAACTCTGTATCAACGGGAAGCTTTAAAACGTACCCCCAGAGGTTTTTGTTTTTTACTTCTCCCAATAGAGAAAATATACCCCAGTTTCCTGCATCTGGTTTAGTCGTAACAATCGAAATAGATAACTCGTTATACGAATCATTATCACAATAATGATAGGCATAAGCGGTTATCGCAATCAGACCTCTACCGGGTGTAATGGAAATAGGTTTTACAATATCACGAACCGTGGCTGGAATAAGATTCTTCAAAGTTTTCATATCAGCTGTATAGATTGCCGTAATACTGCTATTACTATAGTAGAAATTCGGAGAATACGTTGTAAATCCAACTTCTTTCTTCTCTTTTTGGATGCCCTTAAACCAGCTAAGATCAATATCCGGTCTTTCTTTTTCAATGACCGACAACGGAGGGTTTGAGCGGAACCGGTCATAAAGTCCATCCTTTAACACAGGAACCTGATGACCTCCAAGATCAATAATCGTCTTTTTGGATTTGATTGTGTCCATAGTGATTTGATTTTTTTGGTTTGCAAATACTGTATTTGAATCAAAAGATTTTTGATAGACAGCAGCAAAACTGCCCGCTATTACTTGTGAGTACATCCCTACAAGTCCTGCGGTTGTCAATATGTTAATAATATTCATAATTTTTTATTTTCTATGACAAAGTTCAGGACTGTGAAGACAGCAGGAGTAACTGGATTAAGGAAAGTTGTAACAGAATCTCTGTTTCTGAAAACAGCAATACAATCCACTATTAAAATTAAAAAAATAAAGGATCATAAGCCTTGGTCTTATACGTCTATAGCTTTACACTAAATTGTAAAGTGTATGACAAAAAAAGTAATGTAAATATTTCCAAGCCGTTCCAATTACCCAATTTTCTTTACTTTCTTTGAAACGTAATGGATTGATTGCAAAACCGATGAAGGAACCAAATGAAAACTCAAAGATAAAACGACTATCAAAACAAGTTTAGAATTGCAGAAATCCTTGGAAAAAGCCAATATCGCTTAATTCCATAAAAATAAATAGCGCCTCTTTCCTTGAAGTGACGCTATTGAAAAACAAATTTAATGGCTCAGTAGTAAAAAATCTATTGGATGCTCATCCCGCCGTCTATTACCTGCTCTGTACCCGTAAGAAATGATGATTCATCAGATGCTAAAAACACGACCAGGTCACTAACTTCACTTGCATCTGCCATTCTGCCGAGAGGCGTAACATCTGCTGCTCCGCTTCCGTCTTCGCCAGTAGCTTCCACCATCATGGGGGTTTTGATATATCCTGGATGCACTGAATTGGCTCTGATATTTTCTCTGCCGTATTCCACCGCTGCTGCCTTTGTAAGACCTCTGACAGCAAATTTACTACCCGTGTATGCCAAGCTTGGATATCCCGGGATTGCGACAATTCCGGCAACTGAAGAAATATTCACGATGGAACCGATACCAGCCTTCTGCATTGATGGTATTGTATATTTCATTCCATAGAAAACAGCATTTTGATTGATTTCGATTACCCTCAGATATTCCTCTTCCGTTATTTCGGTCACCGTTTTTATTGGACCTAAAATTCCAGCATTATTGACCAAAACATTGATTGGTCCAAACTTTTCTTCACCTTTCGCAACGACAGCTTTCCATTGTTCTACATCCGAAACATCGTGCTTTACAAACAACGCATTTTCACCTAATTCATCAGCAATCTTTTTTCCCTTCTCTTCATTGAGGTCCGTAAGTATGACCTTGGCTCCTTCTGCAATAAATTTTCTTGCGTGCGACTCGCCCATTCCTTGGGATGCACCGGTAATAATGGCTATTTTTCCTTTTAATCGTTCCATACTAATCGAATTTATTATAAAATAAAATTAGCGATTGATGATCTCCTATTGCTTACCCGAAGTTGGACAAACTTTATCATTTTATGGATTTATCAAATGATATTTCCGGAATGAAGTGGGCGTCTCACCAGTCTGCTTTTTAAAATATCGGCTAAACGATTGAAGATTGGTAAATTGAAGGTGATCGGCGATTTGACTTATTGACTCGCTGGAATCTGACAAACGCACTTTGCACTCAGAGAGGAGCGCCATATTGATGATCTCTGCTGGAGTCTGATAAAACTGATTTTTTATAATTTTATGCAGGTAATTGCTTGTGATATTTAGCTCTTGAGCATAAAATTCAATATTTCTAAAGGTTAAGTAGTGCTTTGAAACAAGTTTTTTGAAGTTGTATCCTATCTCTTCCTCACGAGGTTGATGAATGTTGTTTCTGTTTTCGATGTACCTGTTTACCAAAAAATCACTTTCGTTGATCAGTGCCAAAAGAATACTTTTAGCGGAATAGATCCACCTTTCGTTGTCTGCCTCTGAAGCAATTAAAAAATCCAGTGTACGTGTAAACAAAGTATTCATTTTCGAGTGATCTTCATTGGAAAGAACGACCTGTGAACCGAACTTATTTTTCAGAAAAGAATTGGGCGCAATGGAAAAAAAACTCTCAAAAAGATAATCCATAAACTTTTTCGTAAACAGTACAAACATTCCCGTTGTGCCAGCTTCTATCTTAATAACCTTTACATTTTGTTCAGGACGATAAATCAATAATGAACGCTCATCTATCAGAAAGTTCTTGTAATCTACTTCGATCGTGATACTTCCGGAGTTGATAATTCCATAGGCGAAATAATGCGGTTTCATTTCAAAAGGCTCGAAAATCTCGGGTACATCTGTTAGATACAGAAAATCATCTGAAATACTCCAGTCAAGCTTTCTGTAGTTGATGATATTCCTGATCGTGTATTGCTTAATTTCATCCTTTCTTTTCATTGATTTAAGTTATCGAATTTATCGGAATGATACTGCATTTTTCAAAACATTTACTATATGAGAAAGCTTGACGCTAATTACAAATTTTAGAATTTTATTTTAAAATGTTACTTTGACTAAGGCTATAACATTAAGGTCAAAACCCTTGGATTCCGCTATTACAGTAGTAATTTCTTATTTTAGTTATTATTCTTTAAATTATGAAATCTAATCCTATTTTGGCCTTGCTCTTGAGTCTAATCATTCTCTTTCCAAACGCCATCCTCGCTAATTCTGCCGTCAATGGTATATTAGACCTCCATACATACAATTTCCAACAGCAGGGTCCAAAGGTAATCAGTGGTCAATTTCTGTTTCAATGGTCTGGCTTTACAGATGCACAATCACTACCACCGACGCGCTCGTTGCGACATGTACCGGACAATTGGAGTTCTTTAAATAAGGATAGGTCTTTTTTTAAACAAGATTTCGGATTTGCTTCTTATGGCCTGAAAATCGTATTACCGGATACAAGTTCCTCCCTCGCAATCCTGATCCCGCCCATCCCCTCGGCCTACCGCTTATTCATCAACGGAAAACTCGTCTCGCAATTAGGCAACCCCAGTACTGACCACAGAGAATTTATACCGTCAAGCAGGACGAATATTGTGTTTATCCAAGCGAAAGAAAAAGAAATCTCCCTATTGCTGCATGTCGCTAACTATTATTTCGCCTCGAGTGGGATATGGTCACCCATTACCATAGGAACGACATCGGATATTGTACAACTCCAACAGCGGATGTTTTTACAAGATTCATTTTTGGTGGGATGCCTTCTGATTATGGGGCTTTACCATGTGGCCATATTTGCGATGCGAAAACATGAAAAAGGTGCCTTTTATTTTGCTATTTTATGTCTTATGCTCGCTTTACGGGGTTGCTTTTCTACGTCACCATTGTTTTTTCTGTTTCTGCCCCAAGCGGACTACAAAATAGCTATACAGATCTTATATACAACCTTCCCCATCATTTTATTAGGTTTCTTTCAGTTTTTCCGTTCAATCTCCCTTATCAATTTTTCCAAGCTAGAGATCAAGATATCTTTCCTGCTGATTATTTCATATAGTATAATCGTATGGACGACCCCCAATTATATACATGGTCGATTACTTCTTTTTGTGATCATCTGGGCTGGATGGATAGGTCTTCGTAGCATAGTTGCATTGATCAAGGTGAGCCGTACTAAACCTTTGGAAAGTTTGCTGCTTCTTTTTGGCATTCTATCCTGTATCGCTGGCCTTTTGAACGACAGCTTATATGAACGTGGTATCGTACATACGGGCTTTGTCCTACCCTTTGCATTTGGCGTATTGGTACTCATGCAGGCTATTGTACTTGCACTGCATTTTACCGGTGCATTAACACGTGCAGAGACCCTCACGCAGGAGCTTCAACATTCAAATATAGCCTATGAACAAATGGTGCTCCGACGACGTCAGGCAGAGGAACAGCGGGAGATGGAATCGCTAAAAACCAGATTTCTCTCGAATGTAACGCATGAATTCAAAACGCCACTTGCGCTGATCACAGCGCCCACAGAATTTTTAATGAGTCAGGTGCAGCATAATCCCGAACAACAGGAAATGCTGCGTACAATCTACCGCAACTCCAGTCATCTGCTGCGACTGGTCAACCAGCTGCTGGATTTCTCCAATCTGCGCGAAGGTAAAATGACGACAACATATAACCTGGGAAATATAAAGGATTTCTGTGCTGAGATCACGCATTCTTTTCAACTGCTGGCCAAGAGCCGCCAGTTAAACCTGCATTTCGACAGTTCACAATGCAAGGAAAATATCGCACTGTTCGACGCGGACAAAGTGGAAAAAATTCTGAACAACCTATTGTCCAACGCAATAAAATTTACTAAAGCATTTGGGCATGTTACGGTACATGTGGCAACTCAAAGCCAGGATGAAGGCCATTTGCTGACCATACGTGTCAGCGATAGCGGCATCGGTATGACGGCAGAATTTTTGGAAAACCTCTTCGAGCGATATTATAGAAATGCTGATCCAGCGCTAAATAGTACAGGAACAGGATTGGGCCTTGTACATGCTAAAGAATTAGTAGAGATATTAAAGGGAACAATTTCCGTCGAAAGTAAACCAAATAAGGGGTCGGATTTTACGATAACATTGCCGCACTCAACCCTGGAGGATATGACCAGACAAAACCCAATAAGAGAATTGCCTGTTCTCCAATCGACTATTGTGGAACAGGATGACCAATTGGCTACTTCAGAAAAAAATACGCTTTTGATCGTGGAGGATAATGAAGAACTATTGAATTACCTCGCCGGATATTTTTCCGGACAGTATACGATTATCACAAGTAGCGATGGAAATCATGCCTGGCAGGTCATTCGGGCCGAACTTCCCGACGTCATCATTTCCGACATTATGATGCCTGGTAAAGATGGTTATGAGCTGACAAGATTAATCCGCAATTCACCATTGACAAGTCATATTGGTGTTATCCTATTGTCTGCTAAGCTTGCGAACGGCGAACGGTTAAAAGGGGTGGATGTGGGCGCCAATGATTATCTAACCAAACCTGTTGTCCTTTCGGAACTGAAACAGAAAGTATACAACCAACTAAAATATCAGCAGACGTTAAAAGCATTTTATAGCAAAGGTGGACAATCAGGGAATCCACTGGAAGCCGTCGATGAGCTCAAACATCCCTTTATGACCAAGATATATGATATCCTGGACCAAAATCTCTCAGAATCCCAACTCTCGATCACCGAGCTCGCGGATAAGATGGCCGTAAGCAAGCGTACACTCAACCGTAAACTCAATACCTTAACCTATATGTCAGCAAATGAGCTTATCCGTAAATATAGGCTGGAAAAGGCTGCATTCTTTTTATCAACAGGATCTACGGTATCTGAAGCCGCTTATATGTCTGGTTTTGAAAGTGTCTCTTATTTTGGCGCATGTTTTAAAGAAAAATACCATTGCACACCAACTGAGTTTCTAAAAAAATTACGCACGGATAAACGTTGATATTTACGAAAATGGCCCAATTCTTTTATTTTTTGTCCAATTTCTGATAACAGATCTGGCCCCATACTGATGTCGTCCATATCTGGATAGTATATGTCCCAAAATTGATTTCAATTTTAGGCTTGTCCATGCAATTTTGGAAAAGCAAACGCACTGAACAGGAACAGTTGAGTGCTTAAAAATTTAAACAATTTAAATATCAAAATTATGGGACAAGGTGCAACACTGAAGATTTACAACGCAACACCCATTGCGATGAACCAATCGAGCAAACATGATTACCAGATGAACGATTGGTCGCCACCAAGTAGTATTGCCGCGAATACCGCCGGACAATTTTATGTCGAATACGCGCAGCCGTTTTTCAGCTTTCAAGATCCCGGTGACGATGGAGCTGATGTACATTATGATCTGGGATCAACAACACAGACACTGTGGTTTATGGCCAGGGCCAAAGATGTTCCCATGGGGAACAGCTATACGACAAATTTTTGGTTGCAATTTCAAAGCGGCTGGGACCACAATGTCACTGCGCCAACCAAGGAACCTTTCTACATGTTCTCGGCGACAGGAAGTACAACCTGGACGCTTCTGAGTAGCGATATCCTACAAATAGGAGCTGCTGTAGGACATAACCCGCTACTTGAATTCAAAATTGTGCAGGTCGATCAGTTCTGTGCAGATGAAACTGAAACGATCAGGATTGGTACTGCACTCATGAATGGAGATCAGAGCACTCCCGAATTTCAGGCTTTCCTAAGCAGGGTAAAAGAGAAACTTAACACCATGTAATTATCTTTTAAATCTTAAAATTATGGCTCTAGTATATCCACATGGCAGCACAACTGTTGAGCATCGCCAGTCTGTAACCATTAAAGTATATCAGCATACAAATCCGGGAAAAGTTTTAATTACTTTTTCCAATGGTGCTACACGCACCGTAACACTAAACCCGTACCAAATATTGAATGTCCCACTAGGGGGCGCTAGAACAGTTATTAAAAATATGGGCGACACGGTGTTGGAAGTGGACTAAAACAGACAGTTTACATCAAATTAAACATGCTGACCGTCGGGATCCTAAGAACTCGGCGGTCATACTTATCATATTATGATCATGAAACAAGAAACAAAACTTCTCAAACATAAACCGGGATTAATGTCTAAAAATAGACGACTGGATTTAATTCTTCAAGAAGACCCCACTGCCGATCCACTTCAGGGTAATTATACACTCGTCAAAGTCGATGGAATAATAGCGGCCTTTCAGGGTGCTGATCAGCAAGTAGCCCTACTCGCTGCGACAACCAAGCTTGCGTCCAATGAAAACGGTTCGCTGGTTCAAGTAGACCAAAAAACTGCTACTCGTATCGGATCTACTGGTTCTCAAAAGAAAATATTTATGTGCGCAGCCGATTTCACCGGTGACGGCAAGGAAAAAACGGCCGTGGTATATTCCGAAAATGGATCGGACCTGTGGTTGTCAATGGCCGATTATACAGAAGGTGATAATCCCGTTATAAATAACGGCACGGCTATCCTACTTACGTCTGAATCTTCGGGTAAAGCATGGGTTGGGTGTATGCAGCCTGAGGATAAGGCTACTTTATTGATCGTATGGAAAGATCCCAATAATATCCTGAAATTTTGGACGGCAACAATTGATCAGGATCTTAAGCCACAAAACATTGGGGTGTTTGAAGGCCCTAAATCAATCGACGGGGGTGTTTTCGACCTGGCAACCGGCATTTTTCTTGAAGGGAATATACAAGAAATTGCCCTATTCTATCAGGGTACAACGGAAACTGGTCAGCCGGGCCTTCTTCTATCCCTCTACACGATTGATTCAAAGGGGTTAAATCACCTCAACACTGCTGCCATTGACAAACCCGGAAACAATATTAGCAGTTTAAGAATTAAAGCTGGTGCATTTCTCTCGCATACGATTCAAGATAGTATCGCCCTTGGCTGGGTGACGGTATCTGATGAGAAATCGATGCTTGCAAACCTAGAAACATGGCAATGTACACTGGGACAAAAGAACATAATGAATAGCGTAAGCCGAATATCAGAAGCAACACGCTATGGCTTGGTTGAGATTGCCGTGGGCGATATAGATACTGACGGTGTAGAGGAACTGATATTTGGAACCGTAGCTAGTAATGATACAGTAAAAAACTTCCTGACGCTGCAACTATTTAAGTTTACGAATAATTTAGAACTTACAGTACGTTCGAAAGCAACCTGTTATGGAGATGATTCCTATAGTTTTGCATCCGTAGATTTTAAACTTGCCATTGGCAGTCTCGAAAATCAAACCGGTACTGGTATCGTAATTGCGGCGCTCGGCACTGATGGTTCACTCTGGATACAAAAGGGTTATGCCAAAGCGAGTATCGGTGTTATCCAGGTACAGCCAGATCTCCAGTTTTCCGAAATATACACGAAATCTTCTCCGGGCAAGATTCCTGGACTACTCGCAGGCAATATTGCCTACGATCCGTCTAAAAAGTTTGATATTAATATTGCCCTGAGCATCGGAGATTATAGCGGAAAAAGCCTGCGCGTGGGAAAACCGATTCCCGGCCTCATAGAGAGTGTTAATTCCATCGTCGCAATCATTAATATTTTGCCTCTACAACAAGAACGTCTGGATGATGGATGCTCCGTTTCTGTAAATTTTGAAAAATCAAAAACGGATAGTACGTCCCTGGGACTACAGACTAGCCGCTCCTATACGAGCTCCGATCAACTTGGCCTCAACATTGGACTTGGTAGTTTGCTCAATCTCACTTCATCAATCAATAATACCTACGGCAAGGATTTTTCAAAATCAACGGAAAAATTCAAGAGTATAACCACTGGAATAAGCGTGACCGCAAGTAACGATGATTTTGTTATATTGAATATAAACACGTATAACACCTGGGAATACCCCGTGTTTGATCAAAATGGAAAACAAGGGCATATTCTTGTAATATTTCCACAATCTTCAGGAAAGCTCGCCCCCAGAGGAGCTAGAGAATTTGACTCATTTTATAGACCTCAACACCTCCTTCAACAAGTCCTGTCCTATCCGGTAGCAGCACCAGCAGATTTTGACCCCAACGATGGTAGTTTTTGTAATGTTAATGCCTCCTTTGCAGATGAGAATATCACTATTTCTGCAAATTGGAACGAAACGACTTCAAACAATATCCAAAAGTCATACTCACAAACATTAAACATTAGCAAAGGCGGTACGTTCACCCCAGACTTTTTAGACGGATTTAACATCGGCCTCAATTTCAATTTTGAAGATAGTTATACAAAGACCCAAGCGTCTACTGAAATGATTCAATTTACTGAATCTACAGTCATAAACATGAATTATAATAGTAAAGGCACTCCTGTTGACGCAAAAATGAACTATCATGTCACCCCTTATGTCTATTGGAGTACGGAGGGGAAATATTTAAAGGTGGATTACAGTATTAATATCCCAAGAAGCAGCACCTGGTTTTATGATACTTATAAGGATCCGGATCCTGCGTTCCATAAACCATGGACTGGCGACAGTAAATATGGTGACTATACACGAGATATAGGTTTTATACAGCGACAAGAAGATCCCGAGTACACCGATATCTATGTCACTGTGCATAATGACACCTTTGGCAGTACAGAAGCACTCACAATTGCGATCTATGACGGTTTGCCGACCTTGGAGACTAAACCCTTGGCTACACAAATCTTTAATCCAATGGGTCCAAGATCAAGTGAGACTGGCCAATTTGAGCGTATCCGTCTGCCTACAGACGTTGGTTTAAAAATGTACGCAATATATGCCGTCATCAATCCCTCCGAGACACTCAAGGCCGAAATTACTACAAGCAATAAAATCGCTTATGGAATCTACCCGCCAAGTGAGCTGAAGTCACAATTGGTGAAAAATAACTAGCAATACGCATACCTTTATCGTTAACGCACGATAAAGGTATGTTCCGGTCCAAAGAATGCCCGACGTCGAAGACGTACTGTACCCGTATCTGAAAAATCTTTGGGTGCATACGCATTCATAGGGTATTGCGAGGTTATTAAACCAAGCGTCATAAGGGTATGTGCAAGGAGCTCGCTACAGAATAATTTATCCATCGATGCAGTGATTCCTTTATAACGCCCTTCGTAAAATAATTGTCCCATCTCTTCATCTGTCGGGAAAGTGGCGTTCAAGACTGTAGGCATAAAAGAGGCTAAGGGTTCTCCCAAGTTGTCGCGGTCAGACAAATACATGGGTTTCCAGGCAAATTTGACATCTGAAAATTGGCTTGAAGTGGTTGAAAGACGCTTTTCCAGGTCAACAAGCATTGGCCCGGTCTTGGTTTGACCACTTAATATATCAGGCAAATTGTCTAGAGAATTAGATTCCCAAAGCAGCAGATCCGGTGCTTTACCCGCCAACCCAACATCGGCGGCTCGAACCACCATAGCTGAATGTGAGTAGGGAGACCATTGCACTGTTTCGATAACGACACTAAACTCATAGCGCCCGTGTACCAGGAGTATATCTCCGGTCTTTAAATTGTCTTTTAGTTCATCAAAGTGAAAATACCAATTTTCGTCAAATAATAGGCTCATAATATTTTAAAATAAGTTAACTTGGTATAAGTTACAAAGAAAATTAACTAATTCCTTATTTTTTAACAACGAATCATGTGGTTAACTATTCAAGACCTTGAAGACCTTATCGAGGGTGGCGCACTTCTAGGAAGTGGCGGCGGTGGCAATAAATCGACAGGCAGGCTCCTTTTGGATTACATAAAACAAAATGGCCAATACCCCTTGCAATTGCTGATGTCACCTGAAGAACCAGAGCGTGGTGACACAACCGGATGTGTCATCGCAGATATCGGAGCTAATAGTTCATCTGAAGATAATCAATATGATGCTGTCCTCTCAGCATTTCAGACAATTTCAACACTGCTAAAAAACCAGTCGAACCAAACCTTGAGTTTTGTCTTACCGATCGAAACAGGCCCCGAAAACAGCCTTGCTCCATTTGTGGTATCAGCTCATTTTGGAATTCCTGTTATTGATGCAGATGGTGCCGGACGCGCAATACCTGTATTGGAGTTATCGACATACGCGGACATCTGCCCTTTCCCTACAATTTTATCCAATAGCTTAGGCGATTATATTTCAGTGCATTTATCCGAAATAAAAGATTTAGACGTTATGCTGAGGCCCATCACTTCCACAAAACTCTTCGGAAACTCAGGTAGTCTTGCCATTTGGCCAGCCGAATACAATAGTTTTAAACAATACATGAACGGAGGCGCAATCTCCTACGCAATAGAATGCGGTAGGCTCCTGAGAAATCTGACGGCTGGGCATGTTCCTGATGCGACTATGGTGGCAAGGTTAAATGCAAGACATGCCACTCTCCTAACCGAAGGAACTGTGGTAGCAATTGACACGACAATTAACGGTGGATTTGATTATGGTTGTGTAAAAATACATGGGAATAATGGTGAAAAATGGTCTGTACTGAATCAAAATGAAAATATGTTATGTTATGAACAATCTCAGCAAGGTATATTATTAAGCGCTCCAGCAAGTATCTGTTATTTAAAAACCGATGGAACTCCGGTGACCAATGCCGAAATTGCAATCGGTGACAGCATATTTCTGCTGGGGATAACGCCCATCCGGGCATTCGAGGACAGGAAATATCTGGAAAAATTCAGGTCGCAGCTCGAAGAGCTTTCTTATTATGGTGAATTAAAATATTTATTGAATGATGGTGTGGGCCTCGGGACTTTATTAATGCGCTTGTTTCAGTAAAAAAAGGGTTAGTTAAATCTCTTGGTTTTGAACTCTTTGCACTCTCAACTTGCTTTTCTTTAAATTCAACAAGTTTCTCAAAAATCCCGTTGATGGTTTTGTTTTTCATGCTAACATTAGTTGTGCAGTGCATCCTTTATTTTTTTCTGGACATTTCAAACAGAAAGATCGCGGCATATCGTGCCAAATGAAACGTATACTTGACGCTTGATATCGATTTATCGGATTTTATCGAAGAGACGGTAAATGGAAAACCTATTTCCCAGCGTATAAAAAAGGAAAAGGCCGCTTGGACAGTATCCAAGTGGCCGTAAAACCCTTATTGTAATATGCTTTATTTTCCTTTAGCCTTCTCTGCCTCGATCTGCTTTACAAACTCTTCAGTGACGTCTGCTACTTCAGCAATTTCCGAAATCGAAAACTTATTCAAAGACAAAAGGTTTTTTATTACATCTGCTTTTCCTTCAACTTTTCCTTCTGCTCTTCCCTCTGCTTTCCCTTCAGCCATTGCTTTTTCGCGCGCTCGTTTCAATAGCTCTTCCTGACTACTTCGGATACTCTCGGCATCCCATTTATTTCTTAAACTTGCGTTGTACATCTCTCGTTCCTCCGGTTTTAGTTTGCTATACTGCGCTAACTGAAATAACTTCTCAAAAATAGGCTTCCGCAAATAAGTGGAAAGTCCCTTTAGCGAGGACATATTTTTGAGTATATAAAGCCAACGATCTAAATCGTTATCTAACTGCGCTGTACTTCAATAATAAACCGCTCGCCATTGTCTGCCGTACAGATCAGATCAAAAATAACGGTACCGATATCCTCTGTACATTTTAACGTTTTAAAGAAACTCAGCGGCAGGTCGAGTAGATAAAGGGGAGTCTCACCCCTAAATCTCTCACAGAACCGTACGTGAGCCTCTCGACTCATACTCCTTATTACGATTTTATAGGAATCTAACGTGTTACTAAATTTTTCGCATGCATACTGCGTACCCCAAAAGTACAATTGAAAATAAAGGGCATTCGGATGAAAAGACAATTGAATTAAATTCCAGCTTCTTTATCAGTAAAAATCTGGACTCCTGCTTTCTTTTCAATTAACTGTAGCGGATATAATTCAGGATTATATGCACCATTAAGAACTTCATTCAAAGCGTTTTTCTTAGATTTACCAAACGTAACAATCAGAATATTTTCAGCTTTATTGATGATAGGTTCAGTCAAAGTAATTCTGAACATTTCCTGTGGCTTTAGGTAGTAGGCATCAACCCATTTTTCTTTTTCTTGTAAAATCTTTTCACCTGGAAACAGAGAAGCTGTGTGGCCATCATCCCCCATTCCTAAAAGGATGAAATCAAAAATACCGTCAGCGCCCAAAACATTTCTGATCTGAGCTTCGTATTCTTTAGCATAATTTTTAGGCTCAATTCCGTCTTTATACATGGGGAAAATCTGATTTTCATTGACTGGAACTTTATTCAAAAGTACTTCCAAAGTCATCTTAAAATTACTTTTCTCATCGTCAAGAGAAACCCATCTTTCATCTACCCAAAAAAAATGGATTTTGTCCCAAATTATTTTATCTGCATATTCGGGAGTAGCTAATAAACTAAAAATGGCTTTGGGTGAAGAGCCACCACTCAACGCAACCACAAATTTATCATGCTTCTGGATTGCTTTTTTCGAAAGCTCAACAAATGTATCTGCTGCTTTTTTATATAAAGCATCCAGATCATTAAATATTGTAATATTCATTTTCTTTTAATTAGATTTTAAACCCACTGATGTCCCTGCCGCTCTACCAGTGCATCACTGTCATCAGGTCCCCAGTTTCCTGAAGCATAATTTGGGAAAGATGGGTCTTTGGTTTTTTCCCAGGTTTCCTGAATCGTTTTTATCACATCCCAAGCTTCTTCTACCTGATCAGAGCGCATAAACAGTGTCAGGTCTCCCACAAGTGCTTCCAATAAAAGAGTTTCATAAGCTTCGGGAGTATCGGTCTGACAGGCAAAATTATCGAAAATCATTTCCACAGGTTTAAGCTCTAAAGACAAGCCTGGCTTTTTAGACATAAACTGCAATCTGATGTCCATTTGTGGCTGGATATTAATAACCAATCGGTTAGCCGACAGAAGCGAGGTGCTTTCTGAAAACGTAGAATTTGGAAGTGGTTTAAACTGAATCGTTATATAAGAATGCTTTTCTTTCATCTTCTTCCCAGTACGAACATAAAAAGGAACATCCTCCCATCTTTCATTATCCAGATAAAACTTAATAGCGACAAATGTTTCCGTATTGGAATCATGAGCAATTCCCTC